>Ga0079226_10000155_pt1 | contig 43882 bp, 44 predicted proteins | sample Poulit2014_FD_76345 | JGI IMG/M metagenome (GOLD analysis project Ga0079226, IMG submission 76345) | Agricultural soil microbial communities from Georgia to study Nitrogen management - Poultry litter 2014 | ecosystem: Environmental > Terrestrial > Soil > Agricultural land | place: USA: Georgia...
CCCACCAGTGGCCAGCAAACAGTTCGCCACTTACCACGCTATCTTGCATGGCATCGCGCAATAAAACCCCTAGCCTATTTTCTTCCTGCCCATAATGGGCAAATAAAGCGGGATGGTAGCAGCCCACACCGGAAAACGTATGTGCCACCCCATGGCGTGGCTGTAAATTAGAACCTGCTGCAAAGGAAAAGTCGCCGGTTGGGTTATGTGCTGGGTTAGCCACTAGCACTAAATGGGCCAACTTGCCCACCGGCAAGCGTATCTGGCCATAGTCCAGATCAGTCCAAATATCACCATTCACTACCACAAAAGGTTCTTCGCCTAGCAAAGGCAAGGCCTTGCGAATGCCACCGGCAGTTTCTAAAGGCTCCTCTTCACGCGACCAATGCACCTGCAAGCCAAACTCAGCGCCGTTCTGGATCGCCTCTTCGAGCATCTGCCCAAGCCAGCCGGTATTGATAACCACCTCTTGAAAACCCGCCTTAGCCAAGGCCTGCAAGTGATAAAAGATTAAGGGCTGCCCACCTGCCACCAATAAAGGTTTCGGGCATGTTTGGGTGAGCTTACCCATGCGTGTGCCAAAACCTGCCGCCAAAATCATAGCCTTCATTGAGTTTGCACCCAATCAAGCACCCGCTGTAGCGGCGCTAATTCAGGATACTGCGGCACCACCTCATGCAAATAGCTAAAAAAACGTGGCACATCGCCAATATAGTGATCTTTACCATCACGATGATAAATGCGCGCAAATATGCCTATCACCTTTAAATGCCTTTGCACGCCCATCCAATCAAGCTGGCGTTGAAATTCCTCATCATCTTCTGGTAAAGGGAACCCAAGTGCACGTGCCTTGCTCAAGTACTCCTGCACACCAGCGGCCACTATAGCTGTGGGCCAGCTACGGAAAGCATCTTTAAACAGCGAGGCCAAATCGTACGTCACCGGCCCAAGCACGGCATCTTGAAAATCAATAACCCGTGGGTTGGGTTCACCCACCATCAGGTTGCGCGGCATATAATCACGATGCACAAACACCTGCCCCTGGGCCAAGGCAGAATCCACCAATAACGCACAAGCCTGCTGGTAATCAGCAACAAGGCTTGCTGGCAGCTCTCGTTGCAAGTGCCGCTGCAAATACCATTCGGTAAACAGATCCAGTTCAAACTGCAGCAAGGCTTTATCGTATAGTGGCAGCTGCTCGGTTTCTGCTTGCTGCATTTGCAATAGCACATCTACAGCCTTAGAAAACCATGCTGTTGCGTTTTCGTTAGTTAACGCAGCTAACCAGGTGTCACCACCTAAATCCTCGAGCAGCATAAAACCTTTATTAAGATCCACAGCGTGAATAGCGGGAACCGCCACCCCCGCTGCGTGCAAAATATCTGCCACCTTTACGAAGGCGGCCGAATTTTCGCGCTCAGGAGGTGCATCCATCAAGATGAAAGTGGTACTCTTTGCGGTCGTAACGCGAAAGTAACGGCGAAAACTGGCATCGCTTGAAGCAGGAGTCAGCTCTACCTTTTCTTCAAGCTGGGCACATGCCCATGCGGTGAGCATCTGTAAACGTTCATCGGGCAACGTTGCGTTACTGTTAGGCGGCTGCATGGGCATTATATTTCCTTTAAACAACATACTGTGCGGCGCATTATTACCTTGATCGGAATTCGAATGCCACAATTTACACGAGTATTATTGGCTTTCACTGGCTTTGCGGGGCTTATGTTATGGCTCTCCGCTAACAGTGTGCAAGCACAACAACTAGGTTGGACTAGCAAAGAAGAAATGGCCAAGCTGCCGCTAGAACAACAACGCATGGTGCCTGCTTGGTGCGGTGGGCGTTATTATGCCCCCCAGTTTCGCCCCGCCGACCCTGCTGATGATACTGAAATTACCGCAGACCAATTACACAGCAGAGAAAATGGGTTCGCCGAACTAATAGGCAACGTACAAATTAGCCAACCAAGCCGGCAGCTCAGTGCTGAGGCGCTAACTTTTAACCAAGACACAGGTGATTTTTTCTTACGTGGGAAAGTGGCTGCCAACTCTGCCGAATACAGCCTGCGGGCGGAGCGCATGAGCGGCAACCAAAACCACGATAGCGCCCGCCTACATGATCTAGAATTTGCTTTTTTCGACAACCACTCACGCGGCACTGCACGCACTGCAGAGCAACAACAGCAGCTTTTTCATATTCAAGATGCAAGCTACACCACCTGCCCCCCTGGCAAACGCACATGGAGTATCACCGCTAAAGACATCCATCTAGACCGTGAAAAAGGCTCGGGCACCGCAAAGCACACCGTGTTTCGAGTTTACGATAAACCTGCGTTGTATTTACCTTGGATTACTTTCCCCATTGATGATCGCCGCAAAACGGGGCTGCTATTTCCCACCGTAAGCTACAGCGATGACAATGGCTTAGATTTCTCCCAGCCTATCTACCTCAACTTACACCCACAAATTGATGCCACTATTGCCCCGCGCACTATCCAGCAACGCGGTGAAGGCATGGATTCTGAGCTGCGCTATTTAACCGGCTTGGGCGAAGGCAAGGTAAGCTTTGGTTTTTTAACCAACGATAGGCGGTTTAATAATAAAAGCCGTGAGATTGCCTCCTGGCAACACAGCGGCTCTTACCAGCGTTGGAGTTTTGCTGCTGATGTAACCAACGTTTCAGACGATTTTTATTTTAAAGACTTAGACACCGGCCTCGATGTACGCTCGCAAACCAGCCTGCCTCGCCAACTAGAGGCACGTTACCGCGGCAAACAATGGCATTTCTTAAGCCGCGTACAGAGTTGGCAAACCATCGACCCAACCCTTGCGGATCGCAACAAACCTTATCGTCGCTTGCCACAATTAGCCCTTACTGGCAACCACGAGCTGCTTGGCTCACTCAAGAGCCTCTGGCTGAGCGACTTCACCCGTTTTGAGCGCCAAGTATCAAGCAACATTGAAAATATTACTGGCGACCGCTTACACCTAGCACCCGCACTAACCCTGCCATTCACCACGGTATGGGGGTTTGCCGAACCACGTGTGCGCCTTTACCACACCCGCTACTCGCTTAGTGGTGTAGAAAACCTGCCCACCAGTGAGCCGGAACGCACCCTTGTGGGCACCAGCATAGACAGCGGCTTGTATTTTGAGCGCGGCCTAAACGTCGGCCACCAAAGCGTATTACAAACCCTCGAACCGCGCCTGTTTTACAACCACATTCCCCACAAAGAGCAAAACGATTTACCTGATTTCGATACCGGTGAGCTGACCTTTGGCTACGAAAGTATGTTCCGTGAAAACCGCCTCACAGGCTACGATCGCATTGGTGATGAACAAAAGATTGCCCTTGGCGCCACCTCACGTTTTTTAGATCAAGATAACGGCCGCGAGCTATTACGCTTGCGTGCTGCGCAAGCGTACTATTTTCACGATCGTAAAGTGCAATACGAGCAAAGGCCTGTTGAAACTAACAACTTCTCACCCCTCGTTGCCGACATGACGTGGTATCTTGGCCGCCACTGGCAGCTGTTTTCAGAACTGCAATGGAATACAGAACAAAACAAACGCACACAAAACAATATTCGTCTAGGCTACAATGATGGCGACCAACGCTTACTGCACGTGGGCTATCGCCAACGGCATGAACACAGCGAAGATATCCAGCAGGCGGAACTTGCCGCCATGTGGCCTGTCCATCGACATTGGAGTGTTATTGGGCGTTGGATGTACGATATAGAAAACCATCGTTCCATCGAAAACATTGCAGGCGTGGAATATCGTGATTGCTGTGTACAATTACGCCTTGTTACTATCCGCGACCTAGTGGATCGCAAAGGCCAAGGCCAGTTAGAAAGCGATCGTTCTATTATGTTTCAAATTCAACTTACCGGTTTAGGTGGCCTAGGCGGCCGCTTAGAAAGCTTACTTGAACGCAGCATTACCGGATACGGGAGACGGCATGGCACCAACTATTAAACGCCAATACATTTTACCTGGGTTATTGGCCTTATTTGCACTCTTATGGAGTGCCACTGCACTGGCTAAAGTGGAAATTTTAGACCGCATCATCGCTGTGGTGAACGACGATGTAATTATGGCTAGCGAGCTTGAGAAAAGAACAAGCATAATCGCCGCCGAATTGCGGCAAAACCAAGTGCAACTGCCACCACGTGATGTTTTACGTAACCAAGTGCTAGAGCGCCTAGTGGTGGAAATGCTGCAAGAGGAGCTTGCCGAACGGAACGGTATAAAGATCGACGACAGCAGCTTAAACCAAGCTCTAGCGAACATTGCCAACCAAAATGGCATGTCGCTTAATCGCTTCGCTGAGGCGATTGAAAACGATGGTATGCCTTGGACGCAATTTCGCGAAGAAGTACGCCGCGAGATGCTCATGAGCCAATTGCACCAACAAGCGGTTGCCCGGCGCATTCAAGTAACCGACCGTGAAGTTGAGCGCTTTTTAAGCTCCGAAATGGGCAAGCAGCTGTTTAATGCTGAAATTCACCTCGCTCACATTCTGATCCCGCTTCGCGATGGCGCCACCCCCGATGAAGTAACCGAGGCACAACAACGCGCTGAGAAAGTGGTGGCCAATATTCGTTCCGGCGCTTCTTTCCATGAACAAGCAGTACGTTATTCTGCTGGTAACGAAGCCCTGCAAGGCGGTGATTTGGGCTCACGCTCCCCAGCCCAATGGCCCACACTGTTTGCTGAAGCCGCCGCCAAAATGAAAGTGGGCGAAACATCTAACCCACTACGCGCTGGCAACGGCTTTCACATTCTCCAGCTAAAAGATAAAAAAGGCGGCGCCAACCAGTTGGTTAAACAATATAAAGTACGCCACATTCTTGTTACCGACAGCGCGGTGCGTAGCAAGGAGCAAGCCCAGCAACTTATTATTAAACTCCACCAAGAAGCCAGTGCGGGCGCCGACTTCGCCACCCTTGCAAAAGAAAACTCTAACGACCCAGGCAGTGCGCGTGATGGCGGCAGCCTAGGCTGGGTAAACCCTGGTGTGATGGTGCCCGAATTTGAAGAAATGTATAAGAACACCACTAAAGGTGAAATTTCTCCAATTTTTGAAACACAATTTGGCTGGCATTTTCTAACTGTAGACGATACTCGCACCGCCGATATGAGTGAAGAGTATCGCCAACACGTGGCACGCCAAGCTTTGCAAGAACGCCGCTACGAAGAAGAACTAGAGCAATGGCTGCATGAGTTGCGTAGTGAAGCCTACGTGGACATTCGCCTTTAATAAGGAAACAACGTGAACCCAAATGCACCATTGGTAATTAGCAGCGGCGACCCAGCCGGCATAGGCCCCGACCTAGTGCTAGCTTTACCAGAAGCGTTACCGAATGCGCGCTACGTTATTTTAGGCGATATGGATGTGCTTAATGAGCGCGCAACAATGCTTGGCTATACCTGCCAATTACAACCTTGGCAGCCTGGCCAACCGGTGCCTGATCAAGGTGTGCCCGTGTGGCATTGCCCAGCAGGCGCGCCAATTAAAGTGGGCGAGCCTAACCCTGCCAGTGCTGCAGGCACCCTAACCATGCTCAACCGTGCCATTGATGGCTGCCTTGATGGCACTTTTAGCGCCATGGTCACAGCCCCATTGGCCAAATCTGTTATTTGCGACGGGGCAGAGCCGAACTTCACTGGCCACACGGAATATCTCGCCGCACGCAGCAACACGAAACAAGTGGTAATGATGCTTGCCACTGGCGATCTACGCGTTGCTTTAGCCACCACCCACCTACCGCTGCGCGACGTGGCCGACGCCATCACCCACGAAACCTTGAGCACTACTATTAGCATCTTGCACAACGACCTTAAGCAACGCTTTCATGTGGCGCAACCGCGCATTTTGGTGCTTGGCCTTAACCCGCATGCGGGCGAAGATGGCCACCTTGGCATGGAAGAAATTAACGTTATCACGCCCACCCTTAATAGCTTGCGGGCGCAAGGCTACCAGCTCACCGGGCCCTTACCTGCCGATACGGCTTTCACGCCCCAGCTGCTTGCCACACACGATGCCGTGCTTGCTATGTATCACGATCAAGGCTTGCCTGTGCTAAAATACGCGGGCTTCGGCAAGGCCGTGAACATCACTCTCGGGCTGCCGTTCTTACGCACCTCGGTGGATCATGGCACCGCCTTCGCCCTTGCCGGCACTGGCGAAGCTAAAGTAGGCAGCCTTGTTGCTGCCACCCAATTAGCCCAACAACTGGTGCAAGGGCACCCAGAGAGTTAACGCATTAATGTCTGCTCATAAAGCAAGAAAACGTTTTGGCCAACATTTCCTTACCGATCACAACATTATTCACAAGCTTGTGCGCCACATCATGCCGCACAGTGATGATCTCATGGTGGAAATTGGCCCTGGCCAAGGTGCACTCACTAGGCCTTTGCTCGATGCAGTGAATCACTTGCATGCTGTGGAGCTCGACCGCGATTTAATCGCCATGCTCGAGCGACAGATCAGCCCACAGCGGCTAACCGTGCATGCCAGCGATGCACTACGTTTTGATTTTCGCCAACTAGCACCAGAGCAAGCGCATAGCTTACGTGTGGTGGGCAACCTGCCCTACAACATCTCCACCCCGCTAATGTTTCACCTCATCGAGCAACTTGAAGTGGTGAAAGACATGCACTTTATGCTGCAAAAAGAAATGGTGTTACGCTTAACCTCCGCACCCAACAGCAAACACTGGGGGCGCTTGGCCATTATGGTGCAATACCATTGCCAAGCTAATTACTTGTTTACCGTGCCGCCTGGCGCTTTTTCACCACCGCCAAAAGTGGATTCTGCCATTGTGCGCCTAACTCCACACAGCACGTTGCCACACCCAGCCGCCAACTACGGCCTATTTGCACAGCTAGTGAACCAAGCATTCACCCAGCGCCGCAAAGCTATCCGCAATGGTGTAAAAAACTATCTAACAGCTGCACAAATAGAAGCCATCGGCATTAATCCAACCACGCGCCCAGATGCGCTGGGTTTGGCCGAATTCGTTGCCCTCGCTAACGCTGCTCACCAAGAGAAAACAACATGACCTCCGCAGTTAAAAACCCTGTTGCTCACGTGGCTGTTAAAGTACAAGTTACTTTCAAACCCGAAGAAAGTGATGCTACCCATGATCACTGGGTATACAGCTATAAAATTACATTGCACAACACTGGCAAAGCTGCCGCTCGTTTACTTACCCGCCATTGGATCGTTACCGATGGCGACGAACGCGTACAAGAAATTCACGGTGAAGGCGTAGTTGGCCGCCAACCCTACCTGCGCCCAGATGATATTTTTGAGTATCAAAGCCGGGTGGCGATTGAAACGCCTATAGGCAGCATGCGCGGCAGCTTTCAAATGATTACAGACGACGGCGAACAATTCGATGCTCCCGTGGCCCCCTTTACCCTAGCACCACCCAACAGTTTGCACTGATGGCCACCTATGTAGTGGGTGATATACAAGGTTGCTATAGCGCGCTGCAGCGCCTGCTTAGCAAACTGCAATTCAACCCTGGTGCTGATCATTTGGTATTAGCTGGCGATCTGGTTAACCGTGGCGAAGATTCTCTCGCCACACTACGGCTACTGCATGGCATGCGCGAACATGTGAGTGGCGTGCTAGGCAACCACGATTTACACCTCTTAGCACTCGCCCATGGCGTGCGCGAGCCGCAGGCAAACGAAGAAGACCTAGCTGCTATTTTGGCGGCCCCCGATAGCACAGCCTTATTGAGTTGGCTCCAAAGCTTTCCCCTTGCGCACTATTTTACCGCACACGACACCTTGCTTACCCATGCGGGCTGGCCACCACAATGGTCGCTCGCTGAGCTATTGCAATATAGCGCTGAAGTGGGTGAGGTACTGCAAAGCAGCCAGGCAGGCCTTTATTTTTCACATATGTACGGCAACGAACCCAACAGCTGGAGCCCGCAGCTTGAAGGGCCAGAGCGTTGGCGGGTGATCACCAACTACCTCACCCGCATGCGCCTGCTTAAGCAAACCGATAACAGCCTTAATCTCACTGCGAAGGCAAGCCCCAAAGATGCCCCTTTAGGCTACCTACCTTGGTTCCAACAACGCTCACACCAACGAGGCAACACACGCATCTTGTTCGGCCACTGGGCGGCCCTCAAAGGGCAAGCACACACTCCTAATGTAGAAGCGTTAGACAGCGGCTGCGTATGGGGAGGCTATTTAACGGCTTACTGCCTAGAAACACAACAACGAACACAGGTGAGCTGCTCAACACAAGCATAAAAAAACCGCTGTCGGCTCAGTTGCCCAACAGCGGTTTTTCTTTAGCCTAAGCGAGTGTTACTCAAAGGTTCTTGGGCGCAACACATCTGGCTTTAAGAAAGGCTTCTCGCCTGTATTGTTATGATCTCCAAGCACTTTACCGTTCACCTTCTGGCCATACATAGTGTGCTGGTGGAAGTTTTCAAACGTCTTACGTGTGGTTTCCACATCATCAATAAAACGTGGATCCTGCGGGCGCTCATTGGAGTTCATGAACTGCGCAATATCCCATGCCTCTTGATCACTCAATAAACCAGGTTGGCCTAGTGGCATGTTGTGCTTAATAAAACCTGCTGCGTTATCTAAGCGCGATAAACCCGCACCCCAGTTAAAGGAGTTGTCGCCCCACAATGGTGGGAACTGCACTTGGCCATCTACTTTTTGCCCTTGGCCATCGCTGCCGTGGCAAATTGCACAGTTTTCAGCGTAAAGTTTTTCCCCACGCTCGTAGCTTGGTTTTTCCTCGGGCTCACTGAGTTCTTCACGACCATAACCGCGGCCACCGATGTTATCCTTGCCGTATACTTGCGCACCGGTAGCCATCCACTGGTGGTAAGTTACTAAGGCGATCATGTCGTCGCTGCCATACTCGGGCGGCTTACCATTCATAGAGAAGCTAAAGCAACCAGCGATACGCTCTTCTAAACTGTTCACATGGTCGTTTTTACCACGGTAATCAGGCAGGGTGGTAATGGCTGGCCAAACGGGCGCTGCCCAATTCATACGGCCCTCACCCATGTGGCAGCTGCTGCAGTTCATGTCGTTAAACACGTTCTCGCCACGCAGTTGCTGGGTATTCATAAATAAATCATAGCCACGGCGGATGACACGCTTAAGCTCTGGATGGATGCTATCATCATCTTCCAAGGCTTCCATTTTTGGTGCGTCGTGCACGTAACTACCTTCTGGGTAATCCGGCAACTGTACCGGCACTTTAACGTCGTCTGCTTGCGCCACAGCTGCACCAGAAAAGGCCCACGCTGCCACCGCAAACATCATCAGTGTCTTTTTCATGTTCCCCTCCACTATCGTGCATCTTGCGCAGCAAGGTACGCTGCAACTGCTTTAACATCGTCATCCGACAAACGCTCAGCAATAGCGAGCATTAAATTTTGCGGATCATTGCGGCGCGTGCCGTTTTGCCAAGCTTTAATTTGCGCTTGAATGTAATTTGCGTGCTGCCCAGCTAGTGCAGGGAAAACATCTCCCACGCCTTGGTTGTCTGGGCCATGGCAACTTTTACAAGCCGGAATGTAGTTATCCCAATCGCCACGCAAGGCTAACTGTTCACCACGCTGCATTAATTCTTCATCTGCTGCGTCAGCTTTTACTTCCGCAGTTTTATTTGCGTAATAGGCAGCAATGTGCGGCAGATCTTCGTCTTGGATAATCGCCACTAAGGGCTTCATGATTGCGCTATCATGCTTGCCACCTTTAATGTCTGTAATCTGTTTTTCAATATATTTTGCGGTTAGAATATCTAGCCGTGGATAACCTGCCGCATCGTTACCTGCACCCTCAGGCCCGTGACACGCCAAGCAGGTTACTGCCGCTGCTTGGCCACGCTCCAAATCAGCCTCTGCCGCCAGTAGCGGGTTCGCTAAGAGCAGTGCACCAAGTGCTAACCCCCACTTTGTGTGTTTTTTTATGGACATTATGCCCTCCCAACGTTTATTTTAATTCGCCATTTACCTTCCCCATAACGTACCGCTGTTGCACAAAACGACACGCCGGTAAAGAAGCTATCTGTTATATACCTTAATTTAGATCAACAGTCATAGATATAGGTCAACTAACTATCCGCTTTACCTTTTCACTAACTAAAGCCAACCTTTTTAGTACTCCTAACAAGGTTTCGTGGTAGGCTGTAGTGCTTTTATTATTCTCAAGGATTTAAGGTTTGAATTATGACCGCCATTATTGCTTGTGTTGATGATTCAGAAGCCCGCACTGGCGTGGCACACTATGCCATTTGGGCTAGCAAACAATTGCAGCAACCCGTGCATTTTTTGCATGTACTAGATAAACAACGCTACCCACAGGCACCTGATTCTGCCACCACAGATAACGAGCTTACAACGCTAGATGTAAAACGAGCTGAGCTTGGTTGGCAGCAGGGTGAAGCGTTGCTTGAAGAAGCACAGCAACTAGCACAGGCAGAAAACATAGACAGCGACACCATCCAACGCCATGGCCGCCTACCAGAGTGTGTGAGCATGCAAGCTGCTGGCTCACCCTTAGTGGTAATTGGTAAAAAAGGCAGTGATAGCAAGCCAGGCCAATTTATTGGCAGCCAACTTGAAAATGTGATTCGCACCATCAACAACCCAGTGTTAGTGGCCGCACCTGAATTTAGCCAACCACGCAAAGCACTGATTGCCTATGACAACAGCCCCACCGCAAAAAAAGTGATCCAGTTTGTGGCTAACAGCCGCCTACTAAAAGGCTGCGAGCTGCACCTAATGATGGTAGGCCAATCGAGTGGTGATAACGCTGCACTGCTAAACCAAGTGTGTGAAACACTACGCGGCGCAGGTTTTAGCGTACACGCCAACTTACAACAAGGCGACGTGGAAGCCCTACTATTAAGCTATCAAAAGAAGCACTGTATTGATCTATTCGTGATGGGCGCCTACGGCCATTCACGCATTCGCAACTTTATTGTTGGCAGCACAACCATCCAAATGATGCAAGAAACCGAACTACCTTTGTTATTGCTGCGTTAAATTAACACCCTTACCCAGGCCGCCGCACAAGGCGGCCTTTTTATTACCTTTCCACTACCGGATAAGCAGCCTCGCCCCAAAGCTCGTTAGGGTTATCCATCATCAGCTTAATAATGTACGGCACCACGTGCCGCAAAATAGCCGTAGCGTCCTTCAACTGTTGGCGGTTAACACTACTGCCATAAGTAGCACCGCCGTGAATAAGCTGGTTACGCAACACGTACAAACGGCTAAACACAATAGCAAGCACCACACTGGTCTCTTTTCTAGACAATGCACCCAAAGCACGCGCCTCGGCTTTCTTAAAGCTCTCTTTCCATTGCGCTGCAGTGATCAGGCCTGCCTGAAAATGCCAAAAATCCCGAAAAGCAAACTCGTTTGCCAGCAGCACGCGAATGGGGCCAGGGTACTGCAACCAAAGGAAATCGGCGAAGTAGTTGTCTGCTTTTTCATCTCGCTCACACAGCTTGCCGATAAACTGGTTGAAAGCCTGCTGCTCACCAATTTGCCGGTCTGTGATTTCCGTGGCATAGGCCGCATTAAAAGCAATCCACAGAAAAATAAACTGGCTATCTAAGCAGTCTTCCATTTCCTCAGCTTTACGAAGCCAACTGAGCGCGCGGTGCACACGTAAACTTAAGTTATGCGAGTAGCGTTCACGCTCAGCACGATGTTGTTGTTTTAATTGCTCGAAACGTAATACGTCCATGTTTTTTCCATTGCAGTTATAAATGTTCTAAAGCTTGCGCTAGCGTGGTTACGGGCACTACCTCTATGCCTTTAATCGTTTGCCGCGGCTTATTGCCGAAGGGCACGATAGCCTTTTTGAAACCGTGCTTTGCCGCCTCGGCAATGCGTTCTTGGCCCTGCGGCACGGGCCGAATTTCACCGGTTAAGCCCACCTCACCGAACACCACTAGGTGGCGGTCGAGCACGCGATTGCGAAAACTCGACACAATGGCGAGCAACAACGCCAAATCAGCACCAGTTTCCATTACCTTAACGCCGCCCACCACGTTAGCAAACACGTCCTGATCACCCACTTGCACACCGCCATGGCGGTGTAGCACCGCCAACAGCATAGCTAAGCGATTATGTTCAAGGCCCACGCTAACACGCCGTGGATTACCCGCATGGCTAGCATCCACCAAGGCCTGCAACTCCACTAGCAAAGAGCGCGTACCCTCCCACACCACGGTAACTAACGTGCCTGATGCAATGTCTTCACCACGGTTTAAGAAAATAGCAGAAGGGTTTTTTACTTCCCTTAAGCCATCCTGGAGCATGGCAAACACGCCTAATTCGTTCACTGCGCCAAAACGGTTTTTCAGCCCTCGCAGTGTGCGAAAGCGCGAATCCGCCGTACCTTCTAGCATCAAAGAACAATCGATCATGTGCTCGAGCACCTTAGGGCCTGCAAGCGCGCCATCTTTGGTAACGTGCCCCACAAGCAGCAAAACGGTGCCCGTTTGCTTGGCAAAACGGGTTAGTGCCGCTGCTGATTCACGCACTTGTGCTACCGATCCTGGTGCCGAGGTGAGCGCCGAAAGGTACATTACCTGAATAGAATCGATCACCATTATTTTCGGTTGTTCACGGCGGGCAATTTCTAACACTTGCTCCACATCGGTTTCTGCCGCAAGCCGCAGGCGATCTTTCGGCAAGCTTAGCCGGTCGGCACGCATGGCCACCTGGGTTAGCGATTCTTCTCCGGTGATATACAAACAAGTATGCTGCTTTGCTAACTCACACATTGCTTGGAGCAATAGTGTTGATTTACCCGCCCCTGGATGCCCACCCATAAGCACCGCAGAGCCTGGCACTAAACCACCACCAAGCACGCGGTCTAGTTCAGCAATACCTGTGGTAATCCGTGGAGCGTCTTCTAAGATTATTTCATCAAGCTGCTGCACCGCAGCCAATGTGCCGGCAAACCCCGTGCGGGTGCTGCTGCGTGCAGCGCCACCAGGATCGGTTACAAATTCAGTTAAGGTGTTCCAACTGCCGCAGGCGGCGCATTGCCCCTGCCACTTCGGGTGATCAGCACCGCAATCAGTGCACACAAAAGCCACTTTCTTTTTCGCCACTTAACCCTCCTTTACCACTCGTTTAGGCCGTTCGGTCACTTGGCAAAACAGCTCATAGCTAATGGTGCCGCAGGCTTCAGCCACTTCCGTAGCACTCACAGTATCGCCCCAAAACTCCACTCTATGGCCCACCTGCACCCAGGGCATGTCTGTTACATTCACTGTAAGCATGTCCATAGACACCCGCCCCACAAGCTGGGTGCGCACACCACTAATAGCCACCGGCGTACCTGCAGGCGCGCAACGCGGATAACCATCGCCGTAACCCAGCGCCACCACCGCCACCACGCTATCGCGCTCGGCTAGCCAGCCTGCACCATAACCCACAGTTTCCCCCGCGGGCACTTTCGTGAGTGCGATCACTGGCGCACTAAGCTGCTGCGTTACCGCTATGCCTAACTCAGCCGCCTGCTGCTCTGCCAGAGGCGAAGCCCCATAAAGCATAATACCTGGGCGCACTAGGGCGCCAAGAGCATGTGGATAGCGCATCAGCGCTGCCGAATTAGCAATGGAATAAGGCAGCGCAACCGCCTGTGCAAGGCTTTGCATCGTGGCAATTTGCGCCGCCGTTAAGGGGTGGTTGTTTTCATCGGCGCAGGCTAAGTGGCTCATGAGCCCTCGCACCTGCACCGCAGGTTGCTGCGCTAGCTGTTTTAGCACCGCCGGCACCTGTTCCGGTGGCAAACCAAGGCGGTGCATACCTGTATCCACTTTTAACCACAACTCCATGGGCTGCGCCAAGGGAACCGCCAGCAAATCCTCTAGCTGTTCTGGTGAACGCAGCACCACGGCTAAGCCAAGCTCATTGGCTCGCAGCCATTCTTGCTGATCAAAGCAGCCTTCAAGCAGCAGCACTTTGGCCTGCGGCTGTAACGTTAACAGTGCCTCTGCTTCCTCAAGCAACGCTACACCAAACCCATCTACCTCGGGCGCCATAGCCTGCACAGCTAACGCTAAACCGTGGCCATAGGCGTTTGCTTTTACCATGGCATACACGGGCACAGCACCAGCCAAACGGCGCGCTAAGGCAGCGTTATGGCGCAGTGCCTGAGGGCGAATTTCTAATTGGGTTCCACGCATGTTACGTCCTTACTCATCGCCATATTCAGCGTAATACTCGGGGGCCAAATCATCAAAACGCATATATTCACCGCGGAACGCCAAGCGCACAGTACCAATAGGACCGTTTCGCTGCTTACCAATAATCACTTCTGCCACGCCTTTTTCTTGGGTTTCCTTGTTGTACACCTCGTCGCGGTACAAGAATAAAATCAAGTCCGCATCTTGCTCAATGGCCCCTGATTCACGCAAATCCGACATTACAGGGCGCTTATTAGGCCGTTGTTCTAGCGAGCGGTTAAGTTGCGACAAGGCAATTACAGGGCAATTAAGCTCTCGCGCCAAACCTTTTAGTGAACGCGAAATTTCAGAAATTTCGTTCACTCGGTTATCCACCCCAGGCACCTGCATTAGCTGTAAATAGTCCACCATAATAGCGCCTATTTCACCACCGCATTCACGCGCCACTCGGCGTGCACGAGCGCGCATTTCCAGAGGGCTTAAACCACCGGCATCATCAATATAAAAGCGTTTTTCCGATAAAATTTGAATAGTGGAACTAATACGCGGCCAGTCATCGGCGGTGAGTTGCCCTGAACGCACATTTTGCTGAGGGATACGCCCAAGGGAAGACAGGGTACGCATCATCAAGCTTTCTGCGGGCATCTCCATAGAAAACACGAGCACCGGTTTATCCCCATGAATGGCAATCTGTTCGCATAAGTTCATAGCAAAGGTGGTTTTACCCATGGAGGGGCGCCCTGCCACAATCACAAGGTCGGCGGGCTGCAGCCCTGACGTCATTTTATCGAGCTCTAAGAAACCAGTGGATAGCCCAGTGATGCTGCCTTTATTTTTATAAAGCTCATCTAAGCGATCAACAGTGGCCTCAAGAATGCTCTTAATATCCCGCGGCCCATCGCCTCTTTGCTGCTGTTCAGCAATCTCAAAAATAGCTGCCTCGGCTGCGTCTAGAATCTCACCACTTGAAGCACCTTCTGGGTTAAAGGCCCTATCTGCTGTGTTTTGCGAAATTTGGATCAGTTGGCGCAAAATTGAGCGTTCGCGCACAATAGCCGCGTAAGCAGAAATGTTTGCCGCACTAGGCGTGTTCCGAGCAAGCTCCGACAAATAAACCAAACCACCCGCGTTCTCTAACTGCCCTAAATTTTCTAATGCTTGTGACACAGTTACCAAATCCCGAGGCTGCTCCTCATCGGCAAGCTGCGTCATCACGCGAAACAATAGTTTATGGTCTTGGCGGTAAAAATCAGGCTCACTCACCAACTCTGAAACAGTATCCCAAGCATCGTTATTCAGCATCAAGCCACCCAAAATCGCTTGCTCCGCTTCAATGGAATGCGGTGGTAAACGCAAGCTTTCGGGTAGGTGCTGATCTAAATGGGCTAATTCACTCATAATCGTTAAACATATCTCGTGTTATACCAGCGCTGCTGGGCGGGTTAAGAATAAAACTACAGGTTACCTGAGGAGCGCAAAAGCCGCATGGCTATTGGCACCAACTAATGGCGCCAAAGAAAACTGATGGGATAGTATTTTGGGTAAAAAAAAGGCCTAACCCGAAAGAGTTAGGCCCCTTACTATTGCCATAACCATGGCTGCTGCAAGCTTAAGCTTCAGCTACCACTGCTACTTTAACAGTTACGCTAACTTCGGCATGCAAGATCAAGTCGATCTCGTACTCACCGATGCTGCGGATAGAACCTTCAGGCAACTGAACTTCAGCACGCTCAACTTCAACGCCAACTTGCTCAGTAATGGCATCAGCGATATCACGGGTACCAATAGAACCAAACAAACGGCCCTCTTCACCCGCTTTAGAACCGATGGTAATCGCTGCATCAGCAAGCTTTTCACCACGTGCTTGATCAGCAGTTAGCTGCTCAGCAGCAATGCGCTCAAGCTCGGCACGGCGTGCTTCCACTTCAGCTAGGTTTTCTTTGGTTGCAGGCAACGCTTTGCGTTGTGGGATTAGGAAGTTACGACCGTAACCGGCACGCACATCTACCACATCACCAAGCTCACCTAAGTTATGGATTGTTTCCAGCAGAATAACTTGCATGGTATTACCTCACTTATTTGAGATTAGTTATCGTGGCTGTCGCTGTAAGGCAACAGTGCTAAGTAACGGGCTTGCTTAACCGCTTGGGCTAGCTGGCGCTGGTAACGTGCGCTAGTGCCTGTAATACGGCTAGGAACAATTTTGCCAGTTTCGGTGATATATGCTTTTAGGGTATCGAGATCTTTATAATCGATCTGCTTTACACCTTCCGCAGTAAAGCGGCAAAACTTACGGCGACGAAAAAAACGGGCCATGGTGTTTCTCCTCAAAAATTAACTTTGCAGATGAGACAATTGCTGTACATGAAGTTGAATGCGTTGTTGCGCTTCGCCCTTGTAGCCACTGCGAGCCAAAAAACCGCTCACTTGCACAGCAGCACCTACTGAAAGTGCCTGGCTTTGTGCCACCCATTGCTCGCCAATAAATAGCAAAGCAATTTTCATTTGGGCCTCCCGCGGTTTGCCGAGTTCTTCTTGCCTTGAGCGGTGCTCAAGCCAGAGACGTTGGCGTGGTATGCCGGCGGGGGTGGTACTCGGTGCATCACAGGCGGTAACAGTGCCTGTTAGCGTGACGCTATTAACTTCTTGATAACTCAGCTTGCTGCCTCTTCCTTCTCGTTTTTAGCCAATGGGGAAGCTTCTGTGATCGCTTCATCGCGACGCAAAATAGCGTTACGAATGACCGCATCGTTAAAGCGGAAGGTGTTCTCAAGTTCTGCAAGAGTTTCACCATCGCACTCAATATTCATTAGCACGTAGTGCGCTTTGTGAATTTTATTGATGGGGTATGCCAGCTGGCGACGGCCCCAATCTTCTAGACGATGCACAGCACCTTTCGCCTCAGTGATCATAGCGGTGTAGCGCTCGATCATGGCAGGCACTTGCTCGCTTTGGTCCGGGTGAACCAAGAATACAATTTCGTAATGACGCATTATGTAGCTCCTTACGGGTTAGACAGCCTTCCGCGCCCAAGCGGTAAGGCAAGGAGTCTTCGCAAAAACACAGCTGCGAAGAGGTGGGCGATTATACCCTCATGTGCGCAGCAACTCAACCGCTTCTAGCCGCGCAAATGATACAGCACCACCGCTGTGGCCACCGACACATTTAGGCTTTCCACATAGCCCCGCATGGGAATTTCTACTAGGTAATCACACTGCTCAGTGGTCAGGCGGCGCATGCCATCACCTTCGGCACCCATCACCACCACAGTAGGGCCACTTAAACTAAATTCTCTTAAAGGCTGGCTTTCTGCGCCTAGCCCGGTGCCCACCACCCAGTATCCCTTTTTTTGCAACCCACTTAGGGTTTGCGCTAGGTTGTTCACTTCGAAATAAGGTACTGTTTCTGCCGCCCCCACCGCCGTGCGGCAGGCCACTGGGGTAAGCCCACAGGCATTGCGGCGCGGCACCACCACCGCTGTGGCCCCCACCGCATCGGCGGTGCGTAGGCAGGCACCAAGATTGTGCGGATCGGTTACCCCATCAAGCACAAGCACTAAGGGGTTCGCGCTCTCCTGGCGGGCTAACAATGCTTGCAGATCGTTATTATTACCCACCATTTTAGGCCTGGCACGAACTGCTACACCTTGGTTTTGCGCACCCGCATGCTTTTCCATAGCTTCGCGCTTCACTGTTTGCACCCCAACGCCCATTTGTTTAGCTAACGCCAACACATCACGCAATCGTTCATCTTGCTTTTCCATGCGTTTGTCGTACACAAACATTTCTAATACAGCTTCAGGGCGATGGCGCAAGATAGATTCCACCGCATGAAAACCTGAGTACCAAACTGGCTTGCTCACTTATTTACCTTTCCTTCTGGGGCGGCCCCTGCCGCCACGTGGGCTGTCTTTCTTTTTCGTCGCCGGAATTTTTCCTGCCGCCAATGCTTGCCGGCGGCTCTTTTTGTTGCCTACCGCAGCGGCTGTTTCTTCGGCGTTATCATCGGCCACTAGCATAAGATCTATCTTGCGATCTTCCACATGCACCGCCGCCACCTGCACTTGCACCTTATCGCCTAAACGAAATTGCTGGCCGGTTTTTTCGCCCACCAAACGGTGCAGTTTATCATCATGGCGGTAGTAGTCTTGCCCTAGGTGAGCAATATGCACTAAGCCATCGATAAACAAGTCATCAATTTGCACAAACAGCCCAAAGCCAGTAACACCACTGATCACACCACTAAATTCACTACCTAAGTGCTGCTCCATAAACAAACATTTTAACCACTGCTCCACATCGCGGCTCGCCTCTTCTGCACGGCGTTCGGCCATGGAGCAATGCTCGCCTAAGTGCCCCATCTCTCGAGCGCTGTAAGGCAAAATATGCTCTTTATCGATAAGCGGCAAATTACCTTGGTTAATGGTGTGTTTGGGGTGCGCCTCAGTGCGGATCAAGTAACGAATGGCGCGGTGCAGCAACAAATCGGGATAGCGGCGAATGGGTGAGGTAAAGTGAGCGTATTCTTTATATGCCAAGCCAAAGTGGCCTTGGTTTTCAGAGCCATAGTAGGCCTGCATCATGCTGCGCAGCATCATAATTTGAATAAGCAGCTTATCCGCACGGCCTTTAATGTCTTCTGCTAGTTGATGAAACACTGCAGGAGTGGCCGCACCCTGTTTTGGTGACCAGTTTAACGACAAGCCCAAGGGCCCAATGAAGTGCTTCAGTGTTTCTAGCTTTTCTTCTTTCGGCGATTCATGGTTACGGAACAGCGCCGGCTCTTTCGCCATAATGACCAACTTAGCCGCACAAATATTAGCCGCCAACATGGCTTCCTCGATCATGCGGTGCGCCACGTTGCGCTCTACCGGCACAATGGCTTCAATCTTTTCTTCATCATCGTACAAAATTTGTGTTTCTGTGGTATCAAAATCAATCGCACCGCGTTCATCGCGGCGTGCCTTAAAGGCATGATACAACGCATGGTAGTGCCCTAGCATAGTAATAATTTCTGGTGCTGAGTTCTCACGCAACCACTGAGCTTGCTCGGATTCAGGCTGCTCTAATAAGGCGCCTACTTGCTCATAAGTAAGCCGTTGGTGCGAACGAATTACCCCTTCAGCAAAACGGTAACCAGTGATACGCCCATTGGCCGATATCTGCATGTCACAATACAGTGTTAAGCGATCCTCATCTGGGTTTAATGAGCAAATGCCATTTGATAGGGCTGTGGGCAGCATGGGCACCACACGGTTGGGGAAATACACCGAGGTGGCACGATTACTGGCTTCAGTATCAATGGCTGAGCCTGGGCGCACATAATGTGAAACGTCTGCAATCGCAACAATTAACCGCCAACCACGGTTTTTGCCACGGCTAGCTACGTATACGGCATCATCGAAATCTCTTGCGTCATCGCCGTCGATGGTTACTAACGGTAAGTCACGTAAATCCACGCGGCCGACACATTCTTCATCACTCACTTGCTGCGGCAACGCTTCTGCAACAGCTAGCACCTCTTCTGGCCACACAAAGGGGATCTCGTGGCTGCGCAGGGCCACCTCCACTTCCATGCCTGGCTCGTCAGGTGTAGCAATAATTTCTTCTAACCGCACCTGCAAGCGCTGCCCTTGTAACGATGGATATTGCGTGATTATGCCGCGCACATGGTCGCCAGTGGCGGGCGCAAGGCCATTCAAATCGGTAATGAGCACTTCTTGTGCCATGCGCCGGTTGACGGGCTCAATAATGTGCACGCCACCGTCGTTAATATAGCGGCCCACGATTTGCTGGGTGCCATGTTCTAAAATTTCTACAATGCGGGCTTCACGCTTGCCAAACCGGTTGAAACTATCGGCGCTTACTAGCACCTTATCGCCATCAAGCACTGAACGCATTTGGTGGGGTGAAACAAATAGGTCTTCGCCCTCTTCCACCACCACAAAACCAAAACCATCACGGTGGCCTTGCACGCGCCCGGTAATCAAGTTCATGCGATCTAGCACACCAAACTGCCCACGGCGGTTACGGCGCAGCTGCCCGTCGCGCACCCTTGCGCTTAAACGCCGGCGCAGCGCTTCACAATCTCGCTCGTTGCCTGCCACGCCCGCTAACACTTCTATTTCTTCTTGGGTTTGCGGGCGACCCTGCTCGTTAAGCCGCTCTAAAATGAATTCACGGCTAGCAATGGGCTGCTCGTAGCGAGTAGCCTCCCTATCTGCAAATGGATCGCGATAGGCCTTTTTTTTCTTACTCATTAAGTTGTTATTTCCTTTTAAATAATACAACGCACTATTTAAACACTAGCGCGCTAACAGCATAGTAGCTACAAAGAGAACAGCGCAACTGCTATTCAGGCGCTGAAAATGCTAAGAGAGGTTGCAAGGGGATATATAAGCGGCGTTTGAGATGAGAGCTTAAGGATAAGGTGTGGCAGAAGAGATTGATACTAAATTCGTCAAGAAAGCGCCAAATGGCGCTTTCTTTGACTTATTACTTGCTCCCTATGACATAAGCGGCATGAACCACTCCTGGAATGTAGCCAAGCAATGTTAGTAATATATTCAACCAAAACGACCCACCAAGCCCTACCTTTAAAAACACACCCAGTGGCGGAATAAGAAGAGATATTATTATACGTAAGATATCCATGTGCTTCTCCCTGTTTGCTAAGTAGTGCCAACCACACTACTCGCAACACAGCTATTTAACCATGAAATTTGTTAAAAGCTTACGCATTTTCCCTTACACCTAAGCTGCGCAACATAGCATAAGCACGCTCTTTGTTTCGTTGGTGCTTACCACCGCGATACTTATGTATGTAAAGTATAAAACGTTGCGCCGCATGGTTTTCCATGCCGTAAGCCGCTAAAATTTCAAGCAACTGCTCGTTCGTTAGCTTTGCCAACAAGGGTTTTAAGAAATGGCACAAATCGATCCTCGCCAAGTTATCGCCCACCAAACTTTTATAGCAACGAACCGCTTTAGGGGTATCGATAATAAACGGCTGCCAACCTTCTGCTGTTTGCTGCACCATAACGTTGCGAATATACAAAGCACCGTGGTATAGGCCAGCCTCATGCACTTGCCGTATTAACTGCAGGCATTGCTTAAGCACGGGCAGTTTACCCTCAAGGCCTAATTCTTCATCTCGCCACATGCTTTCAAAAGTAACGGCGTTCGGGATCTCTTTAGTGCTCAACACCTCATAACGGTGCCCTAAGTAAGGATCCACGCCTCTCGTCCACTCTATTGGCTCGCTGCAAGGCACCCCACGCTCGGCTAAATAAGACAATGCTTGGTACTCGCGCTCCACACGAAAAGCGAACAAATGCTCACGCCACCAACTAATAGGCCCGCGCCCATAATAAAGCTTGCGCACCACAACAGGGTTTTGATTTACCTCGCGCCACACCATCGTATCTTTATTTAGCGCAAGGATATCGTAGTGCTTGGTGTGATAAGGCACTCTGTGGCGATCCACACTCGCTGGCCAACCATCAGTTTTAGCTGTTACATAGCCAGCTCTGTAGTGAGCTATATCATCTTCTTTCACTGTTCCTTCCCCCCTCTATCTTACAAACAAAAACGCCGAGCTAAACCGCCCGGCGTTTTTGTGCTATCGCGGCCCTAACCCTTATGCATCAAAAGGGTGGCGCAACACAATGGTCTCGTTGCGGTCGGGGCCAGTAGAAACTATATCCACAGGCGCACCAGTTAATTCTTCAAGGCGCTTTATGTAGGCACGCGCGTTGGCTGGTAGCTCTTCGAGGGTTTTTGCCCCCACAGTGGATTCGTGCCAACCTGGCATTTCTTCATAGATAGGGTGCATACCCACATAGGCGTCAGCATCCCATTGCGCTTCTAATGGTTGGCCATCTTCGCACTGGTACCCCACGCAGATTTTAATACTCTGCAAACCATCCATTACATCTAGCTTAGTGAGGCACAAACCGCTTATAGAGTTCACCTCAATGGCGCGGCGCACAGCTACAGCATCAAACCAACCACAACGGCGTGCACGGCCGGTGGTGGCGCCAAACTCATGGCCTTTTTCTGCTAAATGCTTGCCCACATCATCAAAAAGCTCGGTGGGGAAAGGGCCTGCACCCACACGAGTGGTGTATGCCTTCGTAATACCAAGCACGTAATCAAGGTATAGCGGGCCCATACCCGTGCCCGTTGCAGCACCGCCTGCAGTGGTGTTAGAAGAGGTTACAAAAGGATAAGTACCGTGGTCGATATCCAACAGCGCCCCCTGAGCCCCTTCAAACATAATACTTTCACCCGCACGGCGGCGTTCGTGCAGTGCTGCACTTACATCAGCCACTAGGTCTTTTAACTCTGCAGCCCATTGCATGCTTTCTGCCAGCGCCTGGTCAAAATCCACAGGCTCTACCTGGTAATAGTTTTCCAGCACAAAGTTGTGGTATTCCAACAGCTCTTTGAGCTTTTCAGCGTATCGATCAGGGCGGAACAAATCACCCAGACGCAAGCCACGGCGGGCCACTTTGTCTTCATAGGCGGGGCCAATACCACGGCCTGTGGTGCCAATTTTATCGTCGCCACGCGCCTTTTCACGAGCTTGATCTAAGGCCACATGCACCGGCAAAATCAATGGGCAACCTGGGCTTAATTTAAGGTGCTCGCGCACAGGCACGCCCTTTTCTTCAAGGCCTTTGATTTCACGCAGTAATGCGTCGGGGGCTAGCACCACCCCATTACCAATGTAGCACTCAACGCCATCGCGCAGAATGCCTGAGGGAATAAGGTGTAATACGGTTTTTTCGCCGTCGATTACTAAGGTGTGGCCCGCATTGTGGCCACCCTGAAAGCGCACTACTGCGCCCACTTGATCCGTGAGTAAATCGACAATTTTTCCCTTGCCTTCGTCACCCCATTGGGTGCCGAGAATAATTACATTCTTGCCCATTAACCTTTGCTCTTTGTGTGAAATTTTCAGGAAGATAACGACGCCAACACCCAATGCCCATCTTGCTGCACGAGTTGTTGGTCACAGCCCACTTCATCTGGCTCAGTACTGCTACCAGTGAGGGCTTGTACGACACGTTCACCAGCGGCTCGTAGCTCTGCCACTTTGGCGATTAATGCAGCGTCACTGCTTGCAGGCGCATAAATTCCCTGCGCCACGGAAACCACATTGTTACTGCTGCTAACTAGCACTTTAAGATCTGCACTAAACCCTGTGGCTGGGCGCGCGCGGCCAAACACTTCGCCAATGCGGTTATAGCGGCCACCTTTAGCCACTGCTTCGCTTTGGCCTTCGCTGTACACAGCAAAAATACAGCCTGTGTGGTAACGATAACCACGCAGTTCACCAAGGTCCACGTGCACACGTAACTGTGGGTGTGTTGCTTGAATACGCTCAACCACCTCAGCCACTTGTTCAAGCGCAGCCACCGATTCGGCACACACTGAGGCAAGCAAGGCACGCGCTTTCGCTAGCGCATCGCCACCAGCCAACCAAGGCAAGGCAAGCAAAGCCTCTGCTGTATGCGCATCAATAGCTAGCTGAGCAACAAACTCTTCAAGCTCGGTGCGTGCTTTGCGCATATAAATATCAGTGAGATTTTCTTCTTGCTGTGGTGTTAACCCTGCAGCATTCACTAAGGCACGATAAATGCCCACATGGCCAATATCGAAAGTAACCTTATGCATTTTAGCCTGTGCGATGGTGGCCAACATCAGAGAGATAACTTCCACATCGCTTTCTACACCATCATGGCCAAACAGCTCAACGCCTACTTGGTAAGGCGCACGCGTACCACCAGGCAAAGCAGCTTCTGTGCGCAGGGCTGTGCTGCAATAACAGAGGCGCATTGGGCCATTTTTACGCAGGCTATGGGCATCAATTCGTGCCACTTGCGGGGTAATATTCGCACGCACTCCCATTAGCCTACCTGTTAAACGGTCAGTAATTTTAAAGGTTTCGCGTTCTAAATCTTGGCCTGCGCCATTGAGTAGTGACTCAAGGAATTCAATGAGTGGTGGGAACACAAGGTCGTATCCCCAGCGGCCATAAAGATCAAGCAACTCTCTTCTAAGCTGTTCTACGGCACGGGCCTTGCCCGGCAGCATTTCATCAACCCCTTCGGGGAGTAACCAACGTTCGTCGCGATTCATATGCGTCACAATACTGTTAGTAAGCCTGCGCCAAGAAATAAGGCTGCCAGGCCAAAAAGTCGAAGCGTGCGGTTATCCATTTGCGTAAGCATTTCCGCCGCGTCCCTAAGATGGTTAGGAAACAGCACTAAAGCTGCCCCTTCTAGCACCAAGATTAGACATATGGCTTGCCACCACATTGTTTTGACCAACCCTTAAACGGCACAACGCCGAGGGAATTCCTCGGCGTTGTGCATGTTAACACTTTAAGGTGAAAAGCTCACCCTACTTTTTACTCTTCGTTGCCAACCGACATGCCACTGCGGAAGAACTCAAAGAAGTCGCTATCTGGCTCAAGCACCAGAATGTCGCTCTTATCATTAAAGCTTTCACGATAGGCTTGCAGGCTACGGTAGAAGCGGTAGAAATCCGTATCTTGATTATAAATATCGGCATAGATCTTCGCAGCTTTCGCATCGCCATCACCACGCACTAGCTCTGCTTCGCGGAAAGCCTCGGCGAGCAACACAGTACGCTCACGCTCTGCAGCAGCACGAATCTTTTCAGCACCTTCGCGCCCTTCTGATCGGTGGCGCGCCGCATCGCGATCACGCTCTGCGCGCATACGCTCAAACACGCGGCCACGCACCTCATCGGGCCAGTCCACCTGCTTTACGCGAATATCAATCACATCTATGCCGAAGTCATCTAGAGCCGACGCCTTCACTTGCTCGAGGACGCTTACCATCAGGTGTTCACGAGCATCCTCACTCGGGGCTAATTCGCCCGCTTCTTGAGCACTAATCACTGCCGGAGCATCATCTTCTTCAGCGGCATCACCAAGATCGAAGTCTTCTAAATCAAGCACCACTGCGTCGGCAATCACTTCCTTACGCCCTGCCACCACTTCTTGCACGGTTTTTTTCGCGAATTCGTTACGCAATAATTCGGCCACGCGAGCATTTAAACGCTGGTGAGCAATTTGTGCCATACGCTCGGAGTTATTCGCCGCACCACCGCCAATAACGGTGACGTAACGCTGTACATCTTGCACGCGCCAAATCACAAAAGAACTCACATCCATCAGCTTGCGCTCGGATGTTAAATAAGGCTGCACCGGCAATTCGTACACTTGCGCACGGCCATCCACCCGCACCACTTCATCAATCAGTGGAATCTTACCGTGGATTCCTGGCGGAATATCTGTCTTCACAATTTCCTGGAAGCGTTTTAATACCGCACGCTCAGTTTCATCCACAATATAATAGGAGTTAAACGCTAATAGCCCAAGAAACAACGTGGCAATTAGACCTGTTAAAGCTCTTGGCGACATTAGCGCACCTCCCGCTTACGGTTGTACAAACTTTCCGACGCTGGCTCTTCAACACGGCGTACATTACCGCTCGTGTTGGCTGGCGTAGGCGTGCTACCACTGTTGGCACTGCTATCACGGGCTGTGCCACCGCGCTGTTGGATAATCTGGTCAAGTGGCAAATACATCATGTTATTACCGCCTTTGCTATCCACCAAAATTTTACTGGTGTTGCCAAGCACACGCTCCATGGTTTCAAGGTACAAACGGTCACGGGTTACGCCTGGTGCCTGCGTGTACTCAGCTAACAGCATTTCAAAACGCTGTGCCTCACCGCTGGCACGATCAACGATCTCGGCACGATAAGCCTCGGCCTCTTCTAGCAAACGCTGTGCTTTACCACGCGCCTCTGGAATAACGCCGTTAGCATAAGCTTCAGCCTCTTTCTTAAAGCGATCTTCGTCCTCACGCGCACGGGTTACATCTTGGAATGCATCGCGCACCGCTGATGGCGCCTCTGTGCTATCGAGCACCACAGCAGACACCAATAAACCGGTGGAGTACTGGTCTAAATATTCTTGCAAACGCACCTGCACAGTACGGCGCAAATCTTCACGCTCCGTACTCATTACCGCGTTAATGGTGTTACTACCCACCACGTGGCGCAGCGCACTTTCGGTGGCGTTGCGTAAAATAGCATCTGAATTAGCCACCTTTAACAAATAAGCCGCAGGGTCAAGCACGCGATACTGCACCTCAAGCTTAACGCCAACAATGTTGGTGTCGCCCGAGAGCATTTCTTCACCTACTTTGTGCCCGTACACTTTCGTAACGTTCACTTTCCGATAGGATTCGAAAGGCGGCAGGTGCCAGTTTAAACCCGGCTCCACAATGCGGTGTAACTTACCAAAACGTAACACTACACCCTGCTCTGCAGAATCCACCTGGAAAAATGCCCATACACCATAAAAAATTAATAGCGCTACCAAGCCAATGGCTAGAATACCGCCACCACCGCCTGGGGTTCCTTTACCTGCACCATTACCTTTACCACCACCAAACAACGTTTTTTTCAGGTTCTTTAGAATAACGTCTAAGTCGGGAGGGCCTTGCGGGCCTTTACTACCGCCGCCTCCGTTACCGCCACCCCAAGGATCCCGCGGCTTTTGCCCGCCGGGTTCGTTCCAGGCCATCTTGTTCTCCCAGTTATTGCGTTCTTACAAATTGGATGGATTGTAGGAAGCAGTAGCCGCTGCTGCAACTGCCGCTGGCACAGCTACGTCTTCCTCAGTTAAACCTTCACTTCTTAAAAGATGGGCGAAGTGTACTTTATTCACACGTATACGTGCCAATAATGAACCGTCGTCTTCTGCTTGTTCTGCTAGCACTTCACCGGCTTCATGTAGCTGCGCGCGCAAACGCCCCGCTGTAACGGGGATGCGCACCCAACGATCCACCCAGCCTTCAGCAATACGTTCAGCGATAGCTGCATACAGCAACTCTATGCCTTCACCCGTAATCGCCGACACCCAAACACGCCAAGGCTTACCCGCCTCATCACGATCGATGCGCACAGGCTCCGCCAACAAATCAGCTTTATTGTACACATGCAGCACAGGCAGTTCGTCGGCACCTATTTCTGTTAACACCTCTTCCACCGAAGCAATGTTATCTTGCCTATCATCTGCCGCTGCATCGGTAACATGAAGCAATAAACTTGCACCTAGGGTTTCTTCAAGTGTAGAGCGAAAAGATTCTACTAAACGGTGTGGCAAATGGCGGATAAAGCCCACCGTGTCGGCTAAAATTGCCGGCCCCACACCAGCAACGCGCACACGGCGCAACGTTGGATCTAGCGTAGCAAACAGTTGGTCTGCCACGTACACCTCGGCTTCGGTCAAGCGATTGAATAAGGTAGATTTCCCAGCGTTAGTGTAGCCCACAATGGAAATAAGCGGGGTTTCAGCTCGCTCACGCGCACGGCGCCCTTGGGCACGCTGGCGGCGAACCTTCGCCAAGCTCTTTTCTAAAGCAGAAATGCGTTGGCGTATTAAGCGCCTATCTGTTTCTAACTGCATTTCACCGGGCCCACGCATGCCAATACCGCCTTTTTGCCCATCGAGGCCAGCACGGCCTTTCACTAACCGGCTTAAGCGGTGCTGCAGCTGCGCAAGTTCCACCTGCAAGCGCCCTTCGTGGGTGCGGGCACGCAATGCGAAAATATCTAAAATTAAACCCGTTCTATCAAGCACCTGCACGTTTACAGCACGCTCTAAATTGCGCTCTTGCCCTGGAGACAAGGGATGGTTAAACAACACAAGGTCAGCCTCTGTGCTCTCCACCAATGCGCGCAGTTCTTCTACTTTGCCGCTGCCAATATAAGTGGCTGGATCTGGGCTATGGCGCTTAGCTAATAACTCACCCACCACCAAGGCCCCACTTGAGGTAACTAAGTGATGAAATTCGCTGAGTTCTTCCTCTGCATGGGAGCCGGGTAGATCCACATGCACTAACAGGGCTTTTTCACGTTCGCCTAACGTGCTCACCCCTGATTGGTTGAGACGTTCAGTTGGCATCGTAATCAGCCTCTAATTGTTGCTGAAGAAAAAAACAAAAAACTGGCTGCACCCAAATGGTACAGCCAGTGGTTTTACCATTACATATTATAAGAATCTGAACCACCCATTGGCCCGTGACTTGCTGGCTGTTGCCCCACACCGCGTGGGTTACGCACCGGCACCACTGTGGAAATAGCGTGCTTATACACCATCTGGCTTACCGCGTTTTTCAGCAGCACCACATATTGATCAAATGATTCAATTTGCCCTTGCAGCTTAATACCGTTTACCAAGAAAATGGATACTGGAATACGTTCTTTACGCAATGCGTTTAAGAAAGGGTCTTGTAAGGACTGCCCTTTTGACATGATGCTCTCCTCGATTTTATCAACGCCGTTTCTTCTTTTTGCATTACTGCTATCTCAGAAGCCGGCTATATTATCAGCGCAAACTGAAAGCCCAAACTGGGCATAGAAAGTTAAGTGTAAGTTCTCACTTACGGTTTTATATTAAAGTGCCATCATATCCTAACGTATAGTCACGGTATATGTTTTTGCAACTGTTCGACGATCCTGTCAGTAACGTTTCCCTGTGTGGGATCAAGCCACTGCAAATTTGGCCAACTGCGCAGCCAAGTTAGCTGCCGCTTGGCCAGCTGCCGCGTGGCTACTAACACCTTATGGTGCATAGTAGCTTCGTCAAACTCGCCATCTAAATATTGCCACACCTGACGGTAACCCACCGAGCGCATTGCCGGCTCTGTGCCAGTAAGCTGAGGCAAGAACCGTAGTTGCCGCACCTCTTCCACTAGCCCCTGTGCCAGCATCTGTTCTAATCGTAAAGCTATACGTTCATGCAGCACAGCCCTATCTGTGGGGGCAATAGCAAACTGAATCAAGGGATAGGGGAAATCTTTTTTCTGCCGCTGTTGTTCTGCATGGTGCTGCGACAGGGGCTTACCTGTTAGCTCATAAACCTCTAAAGCGCGCTGAATGCGCTGGCTATCTTGCGGCCCAAGGCGTGCCGCAGTGGGTGCATCTATCCGCGCCAAGCGAGCGTGCAAGGCGGGCCACCCCAACTGTTTGGCCTCGGCCTCTAAGCGTGTGCGCAGTGCCTCATTAGCTGCGGGCATAGGCGCCAGCCCTTCCACCAAGGCGCGAAAATACATCATTGTGCCACCCACCAACACCGGCAGCTTGCCCTCCGCGTGGGCAATTTGAATAGCAGCCAATGCGTCGCGCCTAAATTCGGCAGCCGAATAAGCCTGCCAAGGCTCTCGAATACCAAGCAAACGGTGAGGCGCCAATGCCAGCTCTTCAGATGAGGGCCTAGCGGCACCAATATGTAGCCGCTGATAAACCAGAGCTGAATCCACATTAATAAGCTGCACCGGCAATTGCTGCGCTAACTCAATAGCCACCGCTGTTTTCCCAGCAGCGGTGGGGCCCATCAGCAAAACCACTGGCAACATCGCTACTGCCCGCGTAAGAACAGCTTATCGAGCTGTTTCATCGTGAATTGCATCCAGGTAGGGCGGCCGTGATTACACTGGCCACTGCGCTCGGTATGCTCCATGTCGCGCAGCAAAGCATTCATTTCATCAATAGACAAGCGCCGGTTAGCACGCACGCTACCATGGCATGCCATGCTCGAAAACAACTCGTCGATTTCACCCTCCACACGCGCAGATAAGCCGTGCGCTAGCAAGTCAGATAACACATCACGAATAAGCGCTTCCACATCAGCACCGCGCAACAATGCGGGAATGGCACGAATAACAATGCTTTCAGGGCCCGCAGGCTCCACTTGAAAACCTAGCTGGGCAAACCACGGCCCATGCTCGCTCACCAATGCCACCTCTTGCGCCGACACGGCCAAAGAATGGGGCACTAGCAGTGGCTGGCTTTGCAAACGAGCCTCACGCCAAGCCTCTTTCATGCGCTCATAAGTAATCCGCTCGAGGGCAGCATGCATATCCACCAACACCATGCCTTCTGCGTTTTGCGCCAAAATATAAATACCGTGCAATTGCCCAAGGGCAAAACCTAGTGGTGGCATGCCAGACGGCGTTTGTATACCGGGCACTTGTGGTGCCGAAGAGAATGGCTGCGTGGGCGCCACGCCAGGCCAAGCAGGCGCCTGCTGGCTTTCCACTTGGGTTAAAGCACCATAAGCTGCCGCATATTCATGCCCTAACCCTTCACTTTGCACATTCACCCGCGGTGGCACTAATGTCATCCCCCCTTGCATAGGGGTAATGCCACTGTGCTGATGCAAAGGGCTGCTATCCACCGTGCGCACCTCCGGTGCCGGCCCATCACCAGGGGCAAGCTCAGCAATGGTGCGGTACAAGGAACGGTAAAGAAAATCATGCACCATGCGCTGTTCACGAAAACGCACTTCGTGCTTGGTGGGATGCACATTCACATCCACCTGTGCTGGATCTAGTTCTAAATACAGCACATAAGCAGGATGACGGTTTTGGTACAGCACATCACGGTAAGCCTGCCGCACGGCATGGCTCACCACGCGGTCGCGAATCACTCGCCCGTTCACATAAAAATACTGCATATCGGCTTGTGAGCGTGAAAACGTGGGCAAACCCATCCAACCATGCAAGCGCAGCCCCGAAGCCTCTAACTCCACCGCCACCGATTGCTCCATAAATTGTTTGCCACATAGGCGCGCAATGCGCTGCCCACGGGCAGTTTGATCATGCGCTGCAGGCAGCTGGTGGATTACCTTTTGGTTATGAGTAAGCCGAAAAGCAGTATTGAACTCACTCATGGCAATACGGCGAAAAATTTCTTCGAGATGCTTAAACTCGGTATTTTCGGTGCGCAAAAAACGTTTACGGGCGGGTGTATTGAAAAACAAATCACGCATTTCAACTGTGGTGCCGCGCGGATGCGCCGCAGGTGTTACCACGGGCTCCATATCACGCCCTTCCACTCGCACCTGCCAGGCTTCCACCTGCCCCTCTTGGGCGCTAGTGAGCGTTAACCTCGACACAGAGCTAATAGCAGCAAGCGCTTCACCACGAAAGCCTAAACTGCCTATAGCCTCTAAATCATTAATGTTGGCAATTTTACTAGTGGCATGACGCGATAGTGCAAGCGGCAATTCTTCAGGACTAATACCCATGCCGTCATCACGCACACGAATAAGCCGCGCGCCCCCCTGCTCTACGTCTACTTGAATAGAAGTGGCACCAGCATCGAGCGCATTTTCCAATAATTCCTTCACCACTGAAGCGGGGCGCTCCACCACTTCACCTGCCGCAATTTGGTTTGCCAAACGCGGTTCTAACAATTTAATGCGCATTACATTCCCGGGACTCGTAAAGTTTGCCCAACTAATAAGTTGTCTGTGTCGAGCTGGTTAAGTTCGCGAATACGCGTAATGCTCGTTTGATAACGGTTAGCAATTAACGACAAAGTGTCACCCGACTCTATATGGTGCGTCACGATTGTGTTGCTCTTCTCGCGGCGGCGCGCATCAAACACAGTGTCTGGCGCTGGGTTTTCTTCAAAATAACGAGCAACACCATTGCGCAACGCCAAAGCTAGCCTGCGTTGGTGCGCATCTGTGCGCAGCTTTCGCTCTTCTTCGCGGTTAGAAATAAAACCTGTTTCAACTAACAAAGATACCATTTTCGGCTCTCGTAACACGGCGAAGTTGGCCTCTTCCACCGAGCGCCTGCCACCGTGCAAGGAGGTAAATTCTGCCAACTCCTGCAACAGGTTTTTGCCTAAGATAGCACTGTGAGTTAGCGAGCCACGCATTTGTAAGTCGGCAATAATACCTAGCATGCCGCCGTCTTTCTCCTCTTCATACACGCCTGCAATTTTATCGGAGCTGTTTTCAATTTTGGCAAGGTACTGTGCTGTGGCACTACTGGCACCGTTTTGCGATAAGCGAAACACCGAAGCACCGTGTGCACGCGGATCAGTGAAAGCATCTGCGTGAATCGATAAAAACACATCAGCATTATGGTCTTCGGCGGCGATGCGGCGGCGCTCCGCCAAAGGCACATAGTAATCACCATCACGGATCAGAACAGGCTTGATACCCTGTTCTTTTTCTAGCAATTCATATAAATATTGGCTGATCTTTAGCACAACGTTTTTTTCCAACAACCCAGTGGGGCCAAGTGCGCCAGGGTCTTCGCCGCCATGGCCTGGGTCAATAGCCACCACCACCTCACGTGGCCCTTTACTTGGCTGCTGAATACGCGGCTGCTCTATACGCTGAGCCGGTTGCTGTTTTATATTAGCCGTGGCGGGTGCCGTGTTTTCTTCTTCATCAAACAAATCTAAGGCCATGCGCCAGCCATGAGGAGCCACAGGGCTTAACACGTTTGTTCTAGGCTTAGTTTTTTCTTTTAAATCAAATACCAAGCGCACACGATTGTCTTCATGGTGGCCCACACGAATAGCTTTAATCGGTGTGTCAGCAATCGCTAACTTACGCACATCGTATACAAGTTCCACATTTTCTAAATCAAGCACCACACGATGTGGGTTTTCTAGCACGGTCAGTTTGTACTGCGTGCTACTCGACAAATCAAACACCACTCGGGTGTGGTCGGGCGCTCGGTGCAAGCGCATAGACTCTACTTTTTGCGCAGCCGCAACCCCCTGCGGCCAGCTAAGTGACAGCAGCAAGATACAAATAAATTTTGCTAGCCATTTCATTCTTTAAATGCCCTCTAACTTGGCAACCAGCGGCCCACTTAACCGGGCAATCCTTGTGTTAGGGCCCACTTCTAGTGCAATCGTCAAATCTGCAGGAGGTAACACACCTTCACCGCGTTCAGGCCACTCGATAAAGCACAATGAATCGTTATGGAAATAATCCCTGATGCCCATAAACTCTAGCTCTTCTGGATCAACTAGCCTATATAAATCAAAATGATACAACTCTTTGCCTTGCCACTTGTAGGGCTCAACCAAGGTGTAGGTAGGGCTTTTCACAGCACCCTGATGCCCTAAAGCCCGCAGCCAACCACGCACCAACGTGGTTTTGCCAGCACCGAGCTGCCCCACCAAATACACCACCCGCCCAAACGGCACCACGCGCGCAAGCGCCTCGCCTAAAGCAACAGTGTGCCGCTCATCGTTTTCTAACTGAATCACTCTTTCAGCCACGGCTGATAACTCTCCGGTAATGCTGCGATAAGGTCCGTGGGCAACAAACCAATCTCGCCCCTCTTAGCGGCGATATAATCGGCGCTGCGGCCGTGCCACCAAGCACCATAAAAAGCGGCTTCGTCTGGGCTTAAGCCCTGGCATAGTAAAGCGCCAATAATGCCGCTTAACACATCACCCATGCCGCCCACGGCCATACCTGGGTTGCCACACCCTAACACCAAAGGCGGCTGCTGTTGGCGCGACACCAAAGTGCCATTGCCTTTCAGCACCACTGTACCGCCAAGCAACACGGTTAACTGCCGCAAGCTATGCAAACGGCTTTGCTGCACTTCGCGCGGGGTGCAGCCTAACAAAACAGCAGCTTCACCTGGGTGAGGTGTGAAAACTGTTGCACCTGCCCGCGGGGCGCTCTTTAACCGCCCCCACCATGTTAACGCATCTGCGTCACACAACAATGGCTTTGGCGTATTAATTGCTTGCTGCCACAGTGACTTACCCCAAGATGTTAACCCTAAACCTGAGCCTATCATGACAGCATCTGCTTGCGCGAGCCATTCCTTTATGCACTCACCTTCGGCCACCCCACGCACCATTAATTCTGGCTGCCGCGCCAAAAAAGCTGGCACATGCTCGGCCATGGTAAGCACCGTAATTTTGCCTGCACCAGCACGCAGCGCTGCCTCTGCAGCTAGTAGCGCAGCGCCGCCCATACCATAGCCACCGCCAATAATAAGCAAGTGCCCTTGCGTTCCTTTATGTGCATCGAAAGCCCGTTTCGGTAAAAACGAGGCACATTGCTGCTGCACCCAGCAAGCCACTGGCACACCCTGCCCTACTGGCACGCCAAGCGGATGCACCGTTATTGCACCACAAAACCCTGCTGCCGCGCCTGTAGTATGTGCTAAACGCGGGGCGATAAAAGCCACCGTGCGTGTTGCCGCCACCGCCACTGCACCCACCACTGCCGTGTCGCCGTGCACACCCGTGGGCAAATCCACCGCTAACAGCGGCAAACCACTTGCACACATGGCATTCACTGCGTGCAAGTAAGCGCCCGCCAACGCCCTGCCTTCGGTGCCATTGGCCAACAACGCATCCACCACTAACTCAGCTCGGGCCAGAGCCTCCTCTGCACTACACTCTGTAAACGCCTGCTTTTGGCAAGCAGCATAAAGCACTTGCGCACTGGTAGAGCGCGGCGGCGCCACCACTACTAGCAGGGGTTTTACACCTAAGGCAGCAAGTGCTAAGGCAGCGCTATAGCCATCGGCGCCGTTATTACCGGCACCACAAAAAATGGCCACCTGCTGAGCTTGTGGCCATTCTTCGATAATTACCTGCGCTAGCACTTTACCTGCAGCAACAATCAGCGCTTCTGCATTTATTTGCCCTGCCAGTGCTTGCTCTTCAAGCTGCTTTACGGCTCTCGTTGCCAGCACTGGGCTCGCTACAAATGCAGTTAACATTATTCTTCCTCGTCAACAAACTCCAAAATAATGGAATGCACCATCTCACGCACTTCGTCAATTTCCACATTGCGGTCATCGTCAGCACAACTGTAAGTGAACACCACCGCTAAGCGATCACCAGCTAAGTACCAAAACTGCCAAAACTCACCATCTTCACGCAGGGTGTAGGTAATGCCTTCAAAGTCACCCACATTTACCTTGCTGCTCTCGTGGCCTGCCTCAATGTGCTCTTGCGCTAAATCCTCAAGATCTTCAGCGGTCACGTCTTCATCTTGCTCATAGCTCACCGCTTGCAAAACCCCCACGCCATCAGGGCGTGAAAACACCGCCACATCACCGAGCTCATCGGCCTCCCAACCTTCTAATACATCGATAGACCAAGCGATTGACGTTATCTGTGTCATGGTGTCACCCTTTATTTATGTGTGATGGCGGCTGGCGCCAAGAAAATTAGCAGATAGTACAGCCAAGGATTATGCGGCATTTACATGCTGCACAGCATCCTTATTTGTTCATGTTGGCAGTGCTGCACCTATGGTGAAACCACAAGGTGTTGGTTGTACGGCTATACGTTGGGCTGTGCGCCAATGGTACTGTGCTTTCGTTCCTATTGAAAAGATTTTAGCGGCTCAATGGCAAATAAAAACTCACGGGGCAAAAGTTTAATTAAATATTAACCTCTTCGGCGCAGAGACAGCATCGATAATTGACAGCCAATTTTATACACCGTAGTATTTGGCCACTAACCGTTGGGGTGCCGTTAAGGCTGAGAAGCGCAAGCTAACCCATTGAACCTGATCCGGATCATACCGGCGGAGGGAACGGCTTTTCACCCCAACGCATTGTATTGCGTGCCTTTCCCATCGCCTATGCTCCCAAACAAATAGGCAAGCAATGTTACACCAAGCACTCACTATTGCTGGCTCAGACAGTAGCGGCGGCGCCGGCATACAGGCTGATCTGAAAGCCTTTTCGGCGTTACAAGTATATGGTGCTGCGGTTATTACAGCTGTTACCGCACAAAACACCAAAACTGTGCTGGCCGTTGAACACATCACACCAAGCATGGTTCTGCAACAAACCCATGCAGTGCTTAATGATCTAAACATAGGCGCCATTAAAATTGGCATGCTTGCCCACAGCGCCACCATCACCGCGGTGGCACAGGCCCTTCGTGGCACAACCATCCCTTTGGTGTTAGACCCTGTAATGGTTGCTAAATCTGGCGACACTCTTTTGTGCGACAGCAGCATCAATGCGTTATGCCAACAGCTGCTACCACACACCACACTACTTACGCCTAACCTGCCCGAAGCAGCACGGCTGCTTGGCTGCGCTGAAGCCACCTCTGTGGGCGAAAAACTAGCCCAAGGCCGCGCCTTACTAGGCTACGGCCCTGCCGCAGTGCTAATGAAGGGCGGCCACGGTAGCGGCAGCACCTGCACAGATGTGCTCGTGCTGCCCGGCCAACACTACCTTTACTCTGCACCTCGCATCACCACCCACAACACCCATGGCACAGGCTGCACACTATCGGCAGCTATTGCCGCAGAACTTGCCAAGCAACAGCCCTTAGCTGCAGCGGTTGGCAATGCCCATGCTTACTTACATGGTGCAATTAAAACGGCCGACAGCCTGCAGGTGGGCCATGGCCATGGGCCTGTGCACCACTTTCACCAGCTTTGGGGCAAAACAAACCCACCAACCCAAGAGGCCAACGAATGAATATTTATGTGAATGGCGCCCAACAAGCCATTAGCGCCAACAACGTAGCAGATACATTAGCTGAATTAGGCTGGCAAGGCGCCCATGTGGCCACCGCTGTTAACGGCACTTTTGTGCCCCACAACGAGCGCGCCAGCACCAAGCTTAGCGAAGGCGATCGCTTGGAAGTATTAACAGCCATGCAAGGAGGTTAACATGCGCCAATTTTACGGCACCACACTAACCAGCCCGTTCATGCTTGGCACTGCCAAATACCCAACACCTGCCACCTTGGCCGAAGCCTTTGCTGCATCTGGAGCGTCGGTGGCTACAGTTTCCTTGCGCCGCGAACGGGGCGACGGCCCTGAATTTTGGGACCTAGTGCGCCAACTTGGGGTGCACGTGCTGCCAAACACAGCGGGCTGCTACAATGCCAAAGAAGCCATTACCACAGCCCACATGGCACGCGAATACTTCCAAACCAAGTGGATTAAATTAGAAGTGATAGGCCACCGCCACACGCTGCAGCCCGATCCTTATGGCTTACTTGAAGCCGCCAAAGAATTGTGTGCCGAAGGCTTTCAGGTGTTCCCCTACACCACAGAAGACTTAGTGCTGGCGGAACGGCTTGTGGAGGCAGGCTGCGAGGTGCTAATGCCCTGGGCCGCACCCATTGGCACCGGCCGCGGGCTAATAAACCCCTACGCACTGCAGCAGCTGCGTGAGCACTTTCCTGATATTGCTTTAGTAGTGGATGCTGGGCTCGGCCTACCAAGCCATGCCGCCCAAGCCATGGAAATGGGCTACGATGCTGTGATGCTCAACACCGCTGTAGCCGAATCGCAACACCCCGTAAAAATGGCCTGCGCTTTCGCCAAGGCTGCTAAAGCGGGGCAGCTTGCTGCAGTTTCAGGGCCTATCTCTATGCGCCAGAGCGCACACGCCTCCACACCAGAGCAAGGCAAGGCACAACTATGACAACACTGCCACGGTTTTACCCCGTATTGCCCAGCGCCCGCTGGGTGGAGCGTGCATTGATAGCTGGCGCGCGCTTTATCCAACTACGGGTGAAAAACACCCCTGAGGAACTGCTGCGCCGCGAAACCATTTACGCCCTAGCTCTTTGCCAAGAACACGGCGCCCAGCTAGTGCTTAACGATTATTGGCAGCTTGCCATCGAACTAAATGTGCCGTGGTTACATGTGGGCCAAGAGGACCTTGCCACCACCAACTTACAAGCCGTGCGCGCAGCAGGCATAAAACTAGGCATTTCGACACACAGCCACGAAGAACTTGATAAAGCGCTAACAGCACAACCAGATTATGTGGCTTTAGGCCCTATTTACCCCACTAAATTAAAGAAAATGCCATGGAAGCCACAGGGCCTTGAGCGCGTGGCCGAATGGAAACAACGCATTGGCAACCTGCCCTTGTGCGCCATCGGCGGCTTATCTGTGGAACGTGCTGCAGGGGTGTTTGCCGCAGGTGCCGACATGGCCGCCGCGGTTACCGATATCACCCTGCACGAAGCGCCTGATGCACGCCTTAACGCTTGGGTGGAGGCCTGCCAATAATGCGCTACATTCGGCAAACACTGTTGCCAGAGGTGGGCACTAAAGGGCAGCAGAAACTTGCAGCTGCGCACGTAATAGTAGTTGGAGCCGGCGGGCTTGGCGTGCCTGTGCTGCAATACTTAGCAGGCGCAGGTGTTGGCCACATCACTGTGGTGGATGCCGATGTTGTGGAAGAAAGCAATTTACACCGCCAACCCCTGTATCACATGGGCCACCTTGGCGAACACAAGGTGGCCGCTGCTGCGGCTGCCTTGCAGCACTTAAACCCAGAGGTGCGCATTACCCCCATAGTGGCATGGCTAGACCCACCCCTAGCACGCACCTTAGTGCCACCAGCGGATCTAGTGCTTGATTGCGCAGACAACTTTGCCGCCAGCTACACGCTTTCTGATGTGTGCTACGCCACAACAACACCACTAATAACCGCTTCAGCCCTTGATCTGAATGGCTATGTAGCTGGAGTTTGTGGTGGCGTTCCTTCTTTGCGTGCAGTTTTTACAGGCTTACCCAAGCAAGCGCCCACCTGCACAAACGCAGGCATTATGGGCCCAGTGGTGGGTACCATGGGCATGCTGCAAGCGCAAATGGCACTTGCCACCCTACTTGGCCACACGCCATCGCCACTAGGGCAAATGTTGCATTTCTCGGCAGCGCAATGGCGCTTTGCTAGCTTTCGCTTCGATCACGCTCCCGAGCCCGCTCACTCGTTACCCTTTGTTGGCCGCGGCGAAATTACCGCCCACGACACCTTAGTGGATTTGCGCACCGAAGCGCCGCACCCTTTTCACCCTGCAGCGCATCATGCCGCCGCAGAAGACCTCGGCGGCCTAGCCGCAAACCAAGCCAAGCAACGCCTTGTGCTAGCTTGCAGCACCGGCTTGCGCGCTTACCACGCCGCCTTGCAGCTCACCACCACCTGGCCAGGAGGCATCGCTTTGCTTAGCATTCCACCGAACCTCTAAATCTTGGCCGTGCGCCTAGCTTGGCATTAAAACGCTGCTTTTATTTGGTTTCGTCTGCCACTAGCGCAGGCGCCTTGCGCGCCTTAGGGCTTGGTAGCGAGTAACGCACAATGCGCCACAGCACCTGGCCAAACTGGCGCCATAATGGGCCCGTGTTGTAGTGCTGGCCATAGCGGGCACAAATTTCGCGCACTTGCTCTGCCGCCTGTGCATAACGATACGAAGGCATATCAGGGTACAAATGGTGCTCAATTTGATGGCTTAAGTTACCCGACATCATGTGGAAAAAACGGCTGCCAGTCAGGTTGGAAGAGCCATGCAACTGGCGTAAATACCAATGCCCACGGCTTTCATCTTGCAGCACGCTTTTGGGAAACAATTCCACATCGGCGGTAAAGTGGCCGCAGAAAATAATCATGTGGGTCCATATATTGCGTAGTCCATTAGCAACTAAATTACCTAGCAACACCGGCAGCACCGGCACAAACAGCAACAGTGCAATAGCAGGGAAAAACACATAGTCTTTCACCAACTGGCGCATAATTTTACGCCCAGTGGGTTTAAATTCTTCGTAAAGCCCACGCCCAGTAATGCGGCCAATAAAATAGCGCCCAATGCGCAGGCGCTGAATGGCCACACCCCACTGAAACAACAGGGAAAATATTACTGCATACAATGGCTGAAACAGGTTAGCCGGGTGCCACTTTTGCTCGGGAAACAACCGCAGCACGCCATAACCAATATCATCATCCACACCTTGCACATTAGTATAAGTGTGGTGTTTATAGTTGTGCGTATAGCGCCAGTTATCGCTTGTGCCCACCACATCCCATTCGTAGCTTTGGCCGTTAAACCTTGGGTCATTCATCCAATCGTATTGGCCGTGCATTACGTTGTGCCCAAGCTCCATGTTTTCCACAATTTTAGAAAAAGCGAGCAGCAAGGTGCCTAGTACCCAAGCAGGCCACAGCCAACCAAGAAACAACAAACCTCTCCCGAGGGCACCGCTGTAGCGCACCAACCGCCAAATACGTTTAATGTAAGCAGCATCTTCAGCACCCACTTGCGCTGTGATATTGACTTGCACCGCATCCAATTCAGCCCCAAAAGCCTCGAGCTCTGCTGGGCTTAAGGCACGGCTTTTATTTGTACTCATAACTACTCACTTAAAGGTTTAACGAAAGGTCCGTTTTTGCTTGGGCCACACATAATTGCACTGCCCCTGCACCACTGGTTTGGCGGCCAAGCAACAAGTGCTCTGTGGTGCCTGCCAAACGTTGGCAATGGCAGGTATTGCAAATGCCACGGCGGCAACCAAAAGGCACTGCCACCCCCGCCGCCTCAAGGCCTTCAAGCAAACTCTTACCCGCAGCCACTAGCACATCACGGCCTTGCTTAGCCAAGTGCACTGTCACCTCACCTGCCTCGGTTGCTGCCTGCACCGGTTGGTGCGTTTCGCTTGCAAAACTTGCAGCAAGTGCTTGCAATGGCGCTGCGGCGCGCACAAAGCCTGTTGGTCCGCAGGCCAGCACATGATACTGCGCTAAATTAGCAATGCGTTGTTGCAATTGTGCCACCTCAAGGCGTCCATTCAGTTCGCCTGCCTGCACTGCACCTTCTTGGGTTAGCATAGGCTGAAAATGAAACCCTTCATGCTCCTTCTGCCAAGCTTGCAACTGCTCTACAAAACACATCTGCTCCCGCTTACTCGCCCAATACCACAACTGCACTGGTGCTGATACGCCCTGTGCCAAGCGATGTTGCAACACACTAAATAAGGGGGTAATGCCCGACCCTGCAGCAAGTAACAGCAAAGGCTCTTCCGTTGGCACCGCATGAAATTCACCCGCAGGCGCGCTAACCTCAAGCACAGTGCCTGGCTGCAACGCTTGGTTTATCCACTGGCTTACTGTGCCTTGAGGCACTTGTTTCACAGTAAACTGCCAACGGCCATCAGGGCGCACTGTGGGGCTGTAATAACGGCTTTCGCGCGTGCCATCCACCGCCAAAGTAAGCAACACATGCTGGCCGGGCAAACAGGCGGGCACATGGCGGTTAGGCTGGCACACTAGCGTCACAGCATCCACTGCCTCGCGCTGCACCTGTTGCACCAACGCATAGGGCCGATGCACCGACCAATGTGGGCGCAAATGGCTTAACCAAAAATCGGCCACTTCCGGGTTCCACCAAGCAAACCGTTGTTTTAATGTTGGCATCAGTGCCATGAACGTACTCTCTTCGACAACATAAGAAGCACAATTATACAAGTGTATAGACAAATGTATAGGTCTAATTCCTTCTGTTTCAGGTATGCTTTGTTTTTTAACTAGCCCACGAGTAACCACCATGCCCAATGCGAAGCCCACACCTCGGCCAGCCCACCAAGGGCGCCGTGCAGTTATCAACACCGAGGATTTACTTACCGCTGCTTTAAAACTGGTAGGCCCGCACCGCAGCGTTTCCACCCTAAGCCTGCGCGAAGTGGCACGTGCAGCCGGCATTGCGCCAAATAGTTTTTACCGGCATTTTCGTGACATTGATGAACTGGCTGTAGCCCTGATTGAAAGGGCTGGTAGCGCGTTGCGCCTAATTATTCGTGAGGCACGTACGCGTGCTAGCCAAGATAGAAGCGTAGTACGCAGCTCGGTGGAAACTTTTATTGAGCAACTGCAAACAGGGGACCATTACCTGCCTCTTTTACTGCGCGAAGGCACCGTGGGGTCTGATGCCTTTAAAGCAGCTGTGGAAAAGCAACTGCGCTTTTTTGAAGAGGAACTATGCACTGACCTAGTACGTTTAGCTGAGCTGCAAGCCACCAGCATCCACAAGCCTGAGCTTGTAGCCCGTGCTATTACGCGCTTAGTGTTTGCTGTGGGTGGCAGCGCCATGGACGCACCGCCAGAAGCACACGAAGGCATAATTGAAGAGCTAACCACCATGGTCCGCATGATCATCATGGGCACACAAACCATGGCGGCGGCGGGGTCACCCGAAGGCGATAAAATCACCCCTCCAAGTTAAATAAATTTTCACGGTAATAACGCAGCTCACTGATGGAATCTTGAATATCATCGAGCGCCTTATGGCTACCTCTTTTTTGCACACCTTCAAGCACCTGCGGGGCCCAACGGCGTGCTAACTCCTTCACCGTCGACACATCTAAGTTGCGGTAGTGAAAGTAAGCCTCTAACTGCGGCATATAGCGCCATAAAAAACGCCTATCTTGGCAAATCGTATTACCACAAATTGGCGAAGCCCCCTCAGCCACCCATTTGCGCAAAAATGCCAAGGTTTCTTCTTCCACGGCTGCCTCGCCTACCGTGCTCGCACGCACACGTTCAACCAAACCTGATTCACCATGGGTGCGGGTATTCCACTCGTCCATTGCCGCTAACACCTCATCACTTTGGTGCACCGCCAATACCGGCCCTTGCGCCAATTCATTTAAGTGTTTATCAGTCACTATGGTGGCGATCTCAATAATACGATCCGTATCAGGGTTAAGCCCTGTCATCTCTAAATCGATCCAAATAAGGTTACTGTGCTTATCTGTCATTATTTCCTCTGCTTATTGCACATCTGCTTTGTGCGTTATTCTCGCACGATTAATCACATATTCCGAACCGCATTACCCTGCCGCAGCAGAACACTGTTATATTGCTACTCATGTTATCATCCTGTTTCATTAAGTTAGCCCAATCTCCGGAGCCACCACCGTCAACATGAGCAAACGACACCTCAATCGCCGCCAGCGTTGGCGCATTGAAAAAATACAGCAGGAACGCTTACAACGTGCGGCAAAAAAACTCGCACGCAACGAAGCTGATGTGGCCGCAGATCTCGACGAGCCACAACACGGCACTGTTGTAGCCCACTATGGGCAAAAAGTAGAAATCGAATCAGCTGATGGCATACGCCAACGGTGCCATTTTCGCGCTAACCTAATACATATGGTGGTAGGCGACCATGTGTTGTGGCAGCCGGCTAAAGGCCCTGGTGATGGCGTAGTGGTAGCATTATCAGAGCGCACTACGGTGCTTAAACGGCCCGATTACTATGGCCGCCTCAAACCCGTGGCAGCCAACATCGACCAGCTCTGCATTACTTTTGCTCCCACTCCTGCGTCCTCAAGCCAGCTTATCGACCGCTATCTTGTGGCAGCAGAATTAGCGGGGCTTAAGCCCTTGCTACTACTAAACAAAGCCGATGCGATTGGCGAACAACGGCAAGCTCTTGAGAGCATGCTGCATATTTACCGCACGCTCGGCTACCCATGTTTAACGGCCTCAGCGTTAACCGCCCAAGGGGTAAGTGCACTCAAAACCGCCCTCGCCGGCAAAACCAGTGTTTTTGTTGGCCAATCCGGCGTGGGAAAATCCTCCCTTGTGAACGCACTTTTACCTAGCGCCCAACTAAGCACAGCCCCTGTATCAGAAGGCAGTGGCCTTGGCCAACACACCACCACCACGGCTCAGTTATTTCACCTGCCCGATGGCGGGCGGCTGATCGATTCACCCGGCATTCGTGAGTTCGGCTTATGGCATATTGGCACTGATGAATTAATTCAAGGCTATCGCGAGCTGCGCCAGCTTGTTGGCGCCTGCCGTTTCCGCAATTGTTCCCATGTACACGAGCCAGGCTGCGCCTGGTTGGCTGCCGTAGAAGATGGCTCGGTGCATGCAGAGCGCTTCGACAACTTCTTCCGCATTGCTGAATCGCTAGACGACAGCAAGCGCGAGCGCTACCACAGCTAACACATACTTTACCCATAGGTTACCCATGACAGCATTGTTACCCTTATTAATTGAACCCGAAGA
>Ga0079226_10000156_pt1 | contig 43717 bp, 42 predicted proteins | sample Poulit2014_FD_76345 | JGI IMG/M metagenome (GOLD analysis project Ga0079226, IMG submission 76345) | Agricultural soil microbial communities from Georgia to study Nitrogen management - Poultry litter 2014 | ecosystem: Environmental > Terrestrial > Soil > Agricultural land | place: USA: Georgia...
GGTTGTGGAGTTATAATAACGAAAGACCTCATTCAGCCATTGGATCTGTGCCACCATGCCAGATTCAATAAACCTTAGAGAATCTTCTACTTTTAAATGGAGTTAAAAAGGGGAGGATTACATGTTGCTATCATATCCATTCCCCTGTTTTTTATTATCGATTTTCCACTCAAACTATCATATAAAAGACATAATACAAGATATTTTTTTAGGAAAAGGACATTTATGACAATTAAACTTGATGCTATCGACTATAAATGTATTGATGTTTTATTAAAACAACCGTTAGCAACATGGCGGGAAGTCTCTGAGAAAGTCGATGTTACAGAAAGAACCGTCGCTAGAAGAATGCAGAAACTTTTAGATGAAAAAACTTTCAGAGTGTTAGGAGAAACTGATTCGCTGATTTTAAAAAAAGGCGGTGTTCATCATGTCTGGATTAAATGTCAGCTAGGAATGGTTGAGCAAGTGGCAACGAGCTTAAAAAACATGACTTGCTGTAAATTGACCTTAAGCTTAACGGGATCTTATGATTTATTTGCTGAATTTCATTTTGATAGTTATGAAGAGATGCTGGAATATACTTTTAAAATTATTCCTGCGATTGCCGGCGTGCAAACCTATGATAATAACGCAGTTTTAAGACATTTTAAGCAAGCAAGTAATCGTTATTATCACGAGGAAAAGTTTCTTACAAAAGAACAACAACGACTAATAGAGTTATTGCTGCAAGATGGGCGAGCTAAAATTACAGAGCTGTCGGCGGCACTGAATTTAAGTTCCCCCACAGTAAAAGGGATGATTGATCAACTAACGGCAGATCGGATTATTAGCTATAAACTCGATATTGAGCCGATGTTAATCGGGTTTGCCACAGAAGCTATTATCTGTTTGGAAGTATCTCCTAGTGAAATGCCGGATCTAATCGAGGTATTACAAGCTTCTCCTTTCACGGGATGTCTATTTGGAACGAGTGGTAAAGCACAGGTGTTTTGGCATGTTGTTCATAAAGATAATCATGCCTTATGGGATCTAGTAGGAGATTTACTAAAAGAGTTTAAGGGAATTAATCATATGAATATGAATATGAATATGGTATTACATGCTTATAAACGAAGTGGTTATATTAGATAAATATTGTTAAATTTAGTTGTATTGTGTCGGATTTGAGATTGGAGAAATTTTATCTTAAATAGAAGCATTAAAATGAGTCAGCCCCTGATGGATCCTGATCATTACTTGATCAACATGAGATCAGTATTGCTATAAATACAATATTGATACTATTTTTATGGGCTTATTATGAGCATTTTTTGATTCATATAAATATAAATCATTATCAATGTTATTTGTATATTGACTGTAATCCATTGAATTATTTATTGATTTAAGATGTACTACTTTAGTAGTAGTCGTTTACCGCCTTTTAATTATTGTGCTTTTTTGTGGTTTCCCATATTGTAAAGAAGACCTAAATTTTAAAGAAATTTGTCATGAAAAGAGATCCTAGATTAATAGAATTTTCCCGAGAACATCATTTAGCATTAAAACTTGGAAATAGATTGATAAAAGCGACATCTGTTGAAGAGGGAAATGTTGATGTTGCTGAATATCGTGATTTTTTATTAGCGCATTTTATAGAAGAAGAGCATGATCTTTTAACGATTATTGAGAGGCTTGATAATGACACTGTTGGGGAACGGTTTTTAAAAGAGCATGCGATATTACGCGCACTTTTAGAACAAAGATCTTTATCATTGGCAAAGTTACAAGAATTTGGGGAACTATTAATAGCTCATACTCGCTTTGAAGAGCGTGAGCTATTTACCTTAATTCAAGAGTATTGGGAGAAAGCAGTATAAGAGAGCAGGAGCTCAGTTGTTCTAGGATGGAAATATCTTATGCTTTCTCTCATATTTGATGATGGTATTGGCGCTATAAAAGTAAAAAAGTGCCGATATTTATCAACCACAAATTCCCTATAATGAAGAAAAAGGCGATTGGGCTATCTCCCTTTCGCCTTTTTGTTATCTTCCCATAACTATTTAGTTTAAAAATTTTAGCGGTAATTGTTTTTCCACCGATAAATTTTAAAAAACATTTTAGTTCGGTAATTTAAAACCAATGACGCTCTCATTATTCTAAGGCTTTATGGTAATTGATCTAAGCCGTGCTCAATTGCATAAATAGCTGCTTGTACGCGACTTTCTAAATGTAGCTTTCGTAAAATATTTTGTACATGAACTTTAACTGTGCTTTCAACAATATGAAGCGATTTTGCAATTCCTTTATTACTAGAACCCTGTACGATCCAATATAAGATCTCTCTTTCTCTTGGGGTTAACAATGCATCATCTCGTGAATTGATAGGAACGGTCGCTTCTATTGCCGGCGCTCGCAATTGTTCAATGAGTTCTATTGAAATTTGACAATAATCTTAAGGTAAGGGAAGTTCCCAAACTTCATAGGCTTGGTTTAATTGTGCTCGGGAGTTGAGATAACATTTTGGTAAGGCGATTTTAGAATATAATGAACGATACTTTTGACGATTTTTAGGCGTGGTAATCATAATATGTTGCAGCATATGCCATTTAATACTATCTTGATTACCAGATAAAGTGCCGAGTCGTTTTGATTTTTGAAACCATGTTCGTTGAAAGTAACGGATGATACTCATAAGTGTTGAGCAATCGAGTAGAATAACGCCTGTTGCTTGCGCTAATCTTGCTGGCAAAATTTTTGTATAATTCCCTTCAATAATCCATCTATTTTCACTAATTGCAGCATCATGTAATGCACTGAATGCTTCGAAAGGTCGAGGCTGCCAATCTGTATCTGGATAATGATAAAGTTGATCTAAATGAATTACAGGTAGATGTTGTTTGATTGATATTGCTTGTGCTAACGTTGATTTTCCACTATTTGATGGACCTAATATACAGATTCTTGGACCTAATGATTGCAAATAGGGCAGTGAGTGCATCAGATATTCCTAAAGATTTAAGATTATGAGCCGCAGCAAGATTTCTTTTCTTCACTTTGCGTATTAGCTGGAGTCACCGCAAATTTTCGATCTTCTTTTTTGCAGTTGCAGTTTTTACAAGTACAAGTTCCAGGCGGACAATCACACATGACTTCTTCAACAGCAAAATCATCTTTAGCAATTAATGCTTGTCGAATATTTTCTAAATCTTCAAAAGATAGTGTGTGATTCTGAATCATCTCCACAATACGATTACCAACTTTTCTGGCGCAAATGTGCCCGGCAATATCAGGTTGATTCCGAGAACGATCACCTTCTGCAATAGTAGGAAAGTAAACATTATAGCGACCACGTTTTCTGACACCGACAACGCCTTTACGTACCAATCGTGATAACATTACTTGAATGGTATTTGGCTGCCATTCCGTTGAATTGCTTAAAATAGAAATGACCTCTTGACTCGTCGCTTGATTTTGCGACCATAAGACCTGCATAATTGTGAATTCTGCTTGTGAAATTTTATTGGACGTCATCTTTTCCCTTTAAAATTGATCAAAGTTACGTTTTACTAATGTTAATTATAAACTAAATTGAGAATTCATAGGGCTTTTCTCTCTATTTCGGTATCTTTTATGACACTAAAATCTTTTATAAATGCTTTGAGTGATGAGCATCATTCATTGCCTATGTATCAAAAAATTAAAGAGTATATTTTAGAAAAAATTGGTAAAGGGGAATGGCTGGCAAATCAAAAATTACCTTCCGAAAATGAGATATCGGCTGAATTAGGTATTAGCAGAATGACCGTTAATCGTGCTTTTAAAGAGCTGACAGAAGAAGGTTATCTTTTTCGTGAAAAAGGTGCTGGGACGTTTGTCGCAGAACCTTTTCAGTTAATTCCATTTTTTGAGTTAATTCCGATTTCACAGGAACTAGCTATAGAAGGTAATCCTTTTTCATCTACTATTTTACAACTAGGAAAAGCATCAGATCCAAAATTAATTTTAGAACAATATTTTTCAGTGGAAAATGTCGAATCATCAGACATTTTTTATAGCGAAATTATTTATAATAATGCGTTATCTCCAATTCAGTATGAAAAACGATATGTGTTAGCCTCTTTTGCGCCGAAATACTTGAAACAAACCTTCGATAAAGATTGTGCGTTAACTTACCTTCAAGCTTTATCTCCCATTTTATCTCAAAAGCATACTTTAGAAGCCATCATCCCTAATTCTTTAGTGCAAGAAAGACTACAGTTAGTGCAGGGCGAAGCTTGCTTTAAAGTGACTGAAGAATTATTAATTAGAGAGCAAATTATCAGCTATTCTGAACAGTTTTATGCAGCATCTCGCTATAAGTTTCACAGCAAAATCTAGCGTTATTTAAGTAAAAATTTAAATGATTAAATGTCGTCTATATTCTCAATCATATAAAGTCAAGTAATAGTCGTGTGAATAAAAAGACCCATAAAAAGAGCTTTATTATTATTTAGGATCTCGTTACACTATAGCTACAAATTACAAACTTGTATATACATCTTTGCAACTTATCTTGTATATACATCTTATAAATCTAAAGGATGTTTTATGATTGATATTGCACTACTAACAGCACTGTTTATAGTGGGATTTAACGGATCACTTCATTGTGTAGGAATGTGTGGTCCAATTGTCGGTATTTTGGGGATGAATACAGAAACAAATAGCCATGGCAAAAAAATTGGTACGGCAATCTGTTATAACCTTGGGCGTATTACAACCTATATGCTTTTAGGGGTTATTGCGATGATACTTAGTATTGCGATGAAGGATCTAAAACCTTTGCAAATCATTGTTCGTTATTTTGCTGGAATTGTGATGCTTTTTGTAGCGCTACAATTGATTGGCTTTCCACAATTTCTAGCATTCATTGAAAAGCCGCTTCATAAACTTTCTCGTCCGATTTCTAAATTAACTCGCAAATTCTTTCCTATAAAAACACTATTCGGCGCTTATACTGCAGGTTTAGCATGGGGATTATTACCGTGCGGCATGGTTTATGCCGCATTTGCGATGAGTTTAGGTGCAAAAGGTTTTTTTAGCGCACCATTAGCGATGTTGCTTTTTGGGTTAGGGACATTACCTATGATGCTAACGCTTAGCATCTCTGGTAATTTCTTTGGCGGACTTTTTTCTTCACCTACAGCTCGAAGAATTGCCGGTGTTTTAGTATTGATCATGACAATTTTTTATATGGGATCAATGCTCATGGGAGACTTAGGAAAAGGCGGGCATGCGCATCATGATCATGGAGATCATTTAAGCATGAACCATGCAGATATGGATCATTCAAGTATGAACCATTCAGAAATGGATCACGCAAGTATGGAGCATTCACATATGAATGATCATTAACTGTTAGTTAAGATTTAAAGAAAATTTTTATCCATTAGGGTGAACGTTTAAAGTTTCTAATATCATCTGTTAAGCCGTTATTGTTGTGTTATTTGCATCCCAAACTCAAAATACACATCATAAAAATAGGGTTTTACAGTATTGATATTAGAAACTATTTTATTATTGGTCAGATCATTATAATTTTTGAATATCGCAAAATAGTGATGAAGTTTCTTATTGGGATTAAACAGTAAAAACAATAGGTTAAATCAAAATATTACGACAATTTTTTTGAGTTATGCTTGAAAGTGTTATTATTTCGAGACTTAAGATGCCCACTGTAATAATAAGGATCTCGTCATTATGCGAATAAAATCATTACTGCTTGCAACAATTACCGCAGCATGTTTTTGGAATATGAGTTTTGCAGAAACTTCCCAAGTAAAACTTCCTAAAATAGATCGCTCCATTGGTCAATACGCTTATTTGCGGGATAAGCTTCCTGAAGAGACGATTGCTTATATTCGTATTTCTCATCCGTTTATGCAGATGTTCAGTGCTAAAAATAGAACCAATAATGAGGCATTGCAGCATCATGAATCTGTTAAAGCTCTGCAAAACTTTCGTGAAGTATTAGGGGATGAAGCACGATTAACGGCGCAAATTCAAAAGTTAGGCCTAAATTTTAGCGAAGATAATCTCCAGATTATTAATTACATTGCAGAGGTATTATATCAGCGTCTAAATGGCCCTTTTGAAGGAATGGTTTTCAATAAAAACCGCGAGATTTCCTTGAGTGCCGAAGGCGTTTTTTCTATTCCTATTAATATTGAGTCCGTGGCAGAATTTAATGAAATTTTAGCGAAAGATCCACTGCAACAAAATCTTTTACAATTAGATCATGATGGTTTCGGTATTCTTGAAATGGGAGCATTTTATTTTTCCCCCAAAGAACAGAAATTATTTATAGCGGTTGGGTTAAAGCAGAGTGATTTAGGTCAGATGAAAGCGCTATTGAATGGCTTGAAAACTGAGCGAACGCATGAAATGTATGCTTATGAAAATCAAATAGATCTCACAGGGCAAGGGAACTTTTTCTGGGTTGATCTACGCAATCAACAAGGAATGCTTTCGACCATGATCAATGGTCAGCCAGATTTAACATTCTTAAGATCCATTCAGGGAATTGCTGCAGGAAGTGGTACCAATCATCATCAGCAAGGACAAGTGAAGCTTATTGTCAAAACAGATCCTCAAGAATTCTGGGGAATAGGTTTGCAGAAAAAGAATGATTTTTCATTTAAAACAGTTGGAGTACCGAAAGGCGCAGTTATTCTTCCAATTCCAACAGTTGAAATGATCAAGAAAATGATTGAAAGCTATATCACAACCTCACTTCCCAGTTATATGCTTGATAGTATATCTAGCGCTGAAAAGGCAGAAAGTGCTGACAATATATATCAAGAGTTTCAGCAAGAATGGATTAAGGTTTTAGGGTTTGATTTTGAAGAAATTCTTGCATTTTTAGGGACAAATATAACCTTCTATTATGATGACTTAGGATTACATTCTGTAATTGCTATCCATGATAAAAAGGTCTTGTATCAATGGTTAGCGCAAAAAAATCATGAGGGTGTGCTTCGCTATAGTAAAGATCGCAAGATTCACCATATTACCATTCAGAATCCATTACTTAAACTGATTCAGCAAGAGGATCTCTCTAAACCCGAACAAGCGGGTATTGCGGTTGCTTACCCATTTATTAATGAGTACGTCGCCAATATTTACGGAATTAGAGCCTTAGATTTGAATTGGCATCTCTATTTTGGGGATGACGGCGATTATATTAGACTCAGCGCATTACCTCAGATTGTGGAAGAAGAAAATAAACTCGGCAATGAGCGATTTGATCGTTGGTTGACTAAAAATCAAGGGATTAATAGTGAGAATGTATTCTTTGCCGCCACAATTGATTGGAAGAATGCCGACCGCTATTGGTATTACAATTATCTGCAATTCTTACAAAATAGTGCTGATCTTTTAGGTACTAGTTTTGATGTGACTAAAATGCCGCGTGCTGACCAGATGTCTTTTGCAGATTCATCACGATTAGGAATGCAAGTTACGACAGATAAAGAGTTTATCTCATTTTCTTTAGATTATGGTTCTGAGCCTAATTCAGGTTTTATGAGCTCACTATTTTTGCCAGCAATTGTGGCGCCTTTAGCAGCTATCTTTGATGCGTTAACAAAGGATGCATTTTCAGAATATGATGAAGAGATTCTTAATGAAGAATCTGAAATGGATAATAGTCATGAGGATTTTGGATTAGAAGTACCAATTGATGAAGCAAAACCCATTCAATAAATAAGAGAATGATTCTTCTTTGAAGAAATATCAAATGACTCAATTGCCGGCTATGTTTGCCGGCGGTTTCTAGTCTAGATAGAAAAATGGCTAACATAATTAATTTAACATAATATATAGAATCGGACATCATGTATATCTGTCATATTAACTATTTCATAAAAAGTTTTAGAACTTTTTAGCAATCTATTTCTGTGATGGCTGCCGGCGTTCCTTGATGAAATTTTAACTACTCATCCGTAGATCGTGTTTCTAACCAATAGTGAGATCTTTTTTATGTGATCTGTTAGTTATTTTGCTTTTTATCCGTACTAAAATCTGATTATCCAAATTGAAAAAACTTATACGAAATAGTCATTAAAACAGATCTATTTAAGATCTGTTTTCCAATGTTTTGGACAATTCGGTTCCTTTGTAAGAATAATAATTTGTCTAAAGTTTGTCCCCTGTCTTCCTAAATCCGCAAATATTGCTTTCGGTATGTTGCATGCAACTCTTAGTTATGCTAAAAATAGTCATCATCTGAAGAATTTTAATCAACAAATAACAAGGAGCGATTTTTTAACTATTTATGAATCCATGAAAATTGTTCAAGAAGATCTGAGTCATTCCAGTTCTCTCGACTTCCTGATTCTTGGCTGACTAAAAGGCGAGCGGTATTAATAATATGACGTTCCATCTCTTTACCGGCAGCATCAGGATCTCCTTGAAGGATCGCTTCATGAAGTCCTTTATGATCTTCAAAAGCTTCCATACAAGTACGAGAATGTGGGATGGTACTAGGACCTGTCAAAAGCACCGTATTACGGGTATTATCGATAATCGCTAAAGCCCTTTCAACCGCGGCAATTTTGAGAAGCTCTGAATGGTAATCCTTATCAGCATTAAGCGTTTCTTTAGCATCATCTGCTTCCGCTGCCTTAAGAAGTTTACTGTAAGCCTTTTCAAGGGTCTTAATATCTTCCTCTGTCCGAATCATGGCAACTTTACGAACAAGCGGTACTTCAAGCATTAAACGAATCTGAAATGATTCTAAAAGATCTTTCAAAGAGGTCGGCAGAATACGGATTCCACGGTTTCTTTCTATACGAACAAGACCAATATTTGCTAGTTGTTGCGCCGCTTCTCGAATGGGTGTTCGAGATGCACCAACCCATTCACCGATTTCAGTTGCCGAATAAAGTTTTCCTGGTTCTAACACATTGTTAAGGATCGCTTCGCGTAACAGTTCAAACGCTTGATCAGAGAGACTTTCGATTTTTTTTAGTTTTTTCATATTCAAGTATCTTAATAAGGAGATAAATGTGTCAACCGTCAACTATGCAGTGATCGGAGGAGGAATTAACGGATTATCCGTTGCTAGACAACTTCTCATTGATTATCCAGATGCGAACGTAACACTCTTTGAGAAAGAGTCAGAAGTCGCACAACATCAAACTAGTCACAACTCTGGGGTTGTCCATGCAGGATTATATTATGCAAAGGGTAGCTTAAAAGCAAGATTATGTCGACGTGGTGTTGAGCTTGTACGCAATTATTGTGCAGACAATAATTTGCCTTATGATCAGTGCGGAAAAGTGGTCGTCGCATTGAATGAAGTTGAAGAAGAACGTTTGAAAAAGTTGTATCAAATTGCGCTCGATAACGAAGTGCCAAACGTGAAAATGCTTTATGGTGAAGAGATTAAAACTGTTGAGCCAAATTGTATTGGTGTTGCTGCCCTTCACTCTCCTGAAACAGCGATTGTTAGCTATGAAAAGATCGCGAAACGTATTGCTGAAGAGATCAAAGAACGCGGCGGAAAGATCGAGCTCAGTAGCCCCGTTCAATCCATTAAAAATAGTAGTGACGGTAAAATCACAATTACTCTGGATGGCGGCAAAGTTTACGGAACAAAATTTGATTATGCGGTCAGCTGTGCCGGATTACAGTCAGATCGTTTAGCGAAGAATTCAGGTGATGTTGAAACACCGAAAATCGTTCCATTCTTTGGTCAATATTTTGTGTTAGATGATCAATTTACACATGATGTAAAAGGCTTGATTTACCCAGTTCCTGATCCTAAATATCCATTTTTAGGTGTACATTTTACGAAGCGTATTGATGGGAAAATGACGATCGGACCAAATGCATTCCTTTCAAAAGCTCGTGAAAATTATGATGGAAAAGGTTTTAATCTAAAAGATATTAAAGAATTTATCTTCTATCGTGGCTTCTGGCGCTTTGCGTTTCGTAATATTCCCGCAGCAATGCGTGAATCAAAAACCGTATTCAGCCAAAGGAACTTCATTAATGAAGCGACTAAATATGTCCCTAGCTTATCAAATATGACGGTTAAACCTGCCACTCGTGGTATTCGTGCGCAAGCGATGAATCCGGATGGTACGTTAGTTGATGATTTTGTGATTCGCCGTGATGGGAATATTACCCATATTCGTAACGCACCATCACCAGGGGCAACATCTTCGTTAGCGATTGCAGAATATATCGTTCGTGAAGTAATGCAAGGAAAAGCAGACGTGTAATCACACAATGATTCTTTAGATAAAATCTGTTACTTCTGAAACGCCGGTATTCTTATAAAATACCGGCGTTTTAACTCTAGTTAGGCATTTATTTCAGGATGTAAATTCACTAATTTATTATCAATGGCGGTAAACGCCTCAGCTAGCATTTCTGCGTTTTCGCCCATTGTTTTGCCAAAATAATGCAAAATAGATTCGGCGGTATCAAAATTACCGATTGCTTGCCCTAAAAGATAGGCATATTCCCAAGTTAAACGTTCATTACTCGTTCCCTGCTCTAGCTCATCAATCATATTGATCACAGCTTGCAGATCATCCGCGAGAATCATACTGTAAAGATCAAAAATCCCAATATTCTCTCGAGATTGCGCCACACGTTTTTGAATCACTGCTTTTGCTGTTTGATAATCCATAGCCATGAATACCTCAAATACTCCATCTGTTGGAAAGATTGTTGATTGATCAATAAAAAACCTCTGAATCATAACAAGATATTTCAGAGGTTTCTAGAGATTGGGATAAATTGAGTTGATCTTCGGTACTTACCAATAGTGATAAAACCTTAAACAAGCATACTTATTTCATTAATTATTGTGCAACATAGCCGCCATCGACTAATAAAGAGATACCATTGATGAAAGAGGCTTTCTCACTAGCGAGAAAAAGTACAGCATTAGCAACTTCTTCCGCGCGTCCTAAGCGACCAATAGGATGCGCTTTAATAATCTCATCCATCACATCTTTAGGAACCTGACTTAAAAATGGGGTATCAATGTATCCTGGTGAAACGGCATTGACTCGAATCCCTTTTGCCGCATAATCGATCGCTAAGGTTTGAGTTAATAGCTTGACGGCACCTTTTGTTGCGGAATAACCCGAAATGCCGGACTTTCCGACCCAACTATGAATTGACCCACAATTTACAATCACGCCTTTCTGCCCTTTTTCCAACCAATATTCAATAGCGAGTTTATCTAAGGTAAATACGGCATTAAGGTTTACATCAACACATAGTTTCCATGCTTCAAATGATGTTTTATCAGCAGGACCCGTATCACTTGCAACGCCGGCATTAGCAAAGACGATATCTAATCCGCCAAATGTTTCGATGGTGAAAGCAATCAATGCTCGATTTTGTCCAATATCCGTCACATCTATTTTAAAAAAAGCACTCTGGAAACCTTGTTGATTGAGTTGGTCACAAAAATGCTTTCCAGAATCACTCAAATCAGCCACGACCACTTTTGCCCCTTCTTTACAGAAAGCTTCTGCCGTCGCTGCACCAATGCCACTTGCACCACCGGTAATAATTACAATCTTATCTTTAAAGCTCATCATCAACTCCTCTGCTAAATTCTTATAGAATAATGAATCGCCTATTCCTCTACTAGTAATAGGACACTATCTTACTATCTTAGAATAACAGAACTATATTGATAATCTATTAAAACGAATGGCGTTATATTCTTTAATAATGGTAATGATTAGGATACATATTGAAATCCTAAATAATGAGCGCCGTTATCGCTAAGTAAATAGCATAGATACCAATACCACAGAATAATAAGCCACAGATCAATGCAAAAACTTTCTCAAACTGACCTTTAATGAAGCGATTCGTTAAAATGCCATATGTCAGTAGTAACGTATAATCTAGGATGCACCAGATAATCGTTAAAATAAGTAAACTGTAAGGAATTGAAAATCCCATTTGTAAAATAAAAGGCGGGAAAAAGGCGATGAAAAAGATAACATCTTTAGGATTAGAGATACCAATGGCAAATGCTTGAGAAATTAGCTTTATAGGGGAGCTGTGAGTTAAAGAATTTCTTGATGCTGTGATCGTGTTTTTTTCTGCAGATTCTTGCGGATTTCTGGCTGCATCACGTACCTGCATAACACCATAGTAGAGTAAAAACAAACCTCCTAATAGTGTGAGAACATCCAAAATACGATGATCAATAGAGTCTGCCCCAGCAATTAAAAAGCCCGCAATAGCTATTAGTACTAAAGACGCTAAGTTTGTTCCAACGATAGCAAGAATCGTACCTTTTATCCCATATTTTAAAGTAGAATTAACGACAAATAAATTCACCGGACCTGGGAGAATTAAAAAGGTTGTGACAGAGATAATATAAGTTAAAAGTACGGATGCTAAAGACATAAAGCGCCTTTTATAGGGAAATGAGATAAAAAAATCATAATAGAAATTGATTGTAGCGGTTATTCATAAAACAATGAATAGCCGAACGATCTTTATTTTCTATCATGATGTTTTTATATAGATATCATGAAGTTGTAAAGTTTTAGGTCGAAAAATATCTTTTCTGGAATCACAAGAATTTTCATTTTTCTAAATAAAGGTTTATCAAAGCAGTCTTTTTCTTGATATCGATCTCAACAATTAATATTCGCTTTCTAAATATTCGTATGGAACTTGTGTATTAATGACTGTTTTTTTGAGGTAATCGGCAATACCATTGTCCATCTTTGAAAAATGTTTTTCCGCCATGATCATCACAAAAAGAGTTGTTTGTATTAGCAGAGCTTCTGGCAGCATCACGAATACCCTCTTCTGTTAAATTGATATTACAACCTGTTAAGAAAACAATTGTTAATAGACTAGCTAAATATTTCAGTTTCATGATCTTTATTACTCCTTGGTTAATGAGATAGTCATTGAAATGATGATTAATCGCTTAGATTATCACTGTAAGCTGTTAATTTATAAAGGATATTGTAAAGATTGTTCTTTTGTGATTTAAATCAGAAGATCCGGATAGGAAATAATGAAACATTAAATTGTATGGGGCATGATATTACTGGTAATCGCTAGACAGTTTTTTTAACAGCGCTCAAATTTTCAAAGTGAGCCTTTATTAATGCTTTTCTGCATAATGCTTGGAATATCCGTATAATACATGGGCTCAATAAACGACGATTATGGATTACAAGATCGTCATCATCTATAGGGATATTCATTGCAGTATGGCACGGAAAAAACAGTCAAAAAATATCATTGAACAACTCGCAAAGGAATTTTTTAAGAAAAAAAATCCACTTTATTGGTTAATAGGTGCCATATTACTGATTGCTTCAGCCTATTTTTCACAATTCGATCTGGATATTCTTGGTAAATATCAGCCTGAGAAACAGATGGAAGGACAGACTTTCAATCAGGCGAAATCTCGTTTAATTGAGCTTTATAAAGCCCATCCTGAGCAGAAGGAGTTTTATTGTGGCTGTGATTTTTCATGGCAAGGAAAACGTGGCGAAGTTGATTTAGCAAGTTGCGGCTATCAGATCCGAAAAAATGCCGAGCGAGCTAACCGAATTGAATGGGAACATGTCATGCCAGCATATGCTTTCGGCAACCAGTTGCAGTGCTGGCAAAAAGGTGGCCGTGAAAATTGTAAAACACAACCTGATTACAGTGAGTTTTTTAATGTAATGGAAGGTGATATGCACAACCTGCAACCGGCAATTGGGGAGATTAATGGTGATCGCTCTAACTTTCGATTTAGTGAATTTACCAAGCGTTTTAATCAATATGGTCAATGTCAATTTGCCACTGATTTTAAAAATCGCCAAGTACAACCCCGCAATGAAGTGAAAGGAATGATTGCTCGAACTTATCTCTATATGGTTGGTCGTTATGAACTCGCAATTTCAGATCGTGAAAAGAACCTTATGAACAGATGGAATGAAAAATATCCTCCGAACAGATGGGAATGCGAGCGCAATGAGATGATTCGGGAAATTCAAGGCAATGATAACCAATATATTACGTCAAAATGTGATGCACTCTTAATTTAACAGATTTGAGAAACATCAGTTTTGAATAGGATCATTGATGAGAGTCATGGTCATGCTTCTTGGAACATGCTAAAGATCGGACGAGAAAGTTTATGAATCGGCTGTTTAATGATGTAATTTTTATAGAGATACAGTATAACGTTTCGCTTTCAAACCGATTTTACTATCATTATCAGAAACAGCCCGATTATCGCTAACACAAAAAAGCAGCAATAGTTATTATTGCTGCTTTCTAATTTTTGAATATTATAAATTACAAAATTGTTGGCTATACAACTGTAGCGGTAAAACCGATGTTATCAATCGCTTCGATGATAGCTGCTTCATTAGTCTCTGCTGTAAATTCAACGGTAGCTGATTTGTTCTCAATACTGGTCAAAACAGTATTAACGCCAGCTAACTCTTTTAAAGCACTCTCAATACTCGATGTGCAATGACCACAGCTAATTTCTGGGATGCTGAATGTAATTTTTTTCATAAACGACTCCTAATCAATGCGCTTTAATAGGTATTATTCTTTTGAGTTTTTTAATCAGCTTGGAGATGTTAAAACTCTTCTTTTCATTAGAGAACATCATACTTTACGTTTAAATTGATTACAACAGTAGTTGATATTAATTTTGTAGTTCATTTGCTAAAAAATCGCTTTCAGCGAAGAGAAAAGCCACTAATAAAGCACCTAAAGCTTGGTAAAATCCTGTTTGACAATGGGCAATTCGATTCAAACGATCATTCCAACTTGGTAACCATAATAAGATGCCATCATCAATAAAGGTTTTCTGAGCTAAATATTCGTTATATAAATATTCCGAAATATTTGACTCATTCTCTATCTCTTCGCGTAATTGTTGACACCATTTATGTAAAAGAGATAAGTAAATCGCTAGATGATCTGAAGGTTCTTTAAAACTCTCTAAAATCATCAACCCACTTTAAGAAAGGAGCTCTCGCATTTTTCGCTCAGCTTCTGAATACATCATGCCATCTTCACTGAGATATAGAGATGCATACGGCATTGCCCCATTTTTCTCATCTAATAAAAAGCATGCGGCAAAGTCAGCTTTGAGCTCTAATTCAGGGTGTGTAATTTTTGCTAAATCTGCAATCGCCGCTTGAAATCGCTCCACTTCTAGAGATAATCCTATTTCGATAAAAAGATCAAAAATCGTGTTTAATGCACCATCTTGGTAGATCTGTATCTCTTCTTTTTCTAGTTCTTTAGAAAAAACCTGAGCAAACCATTGATATATTTCAGATCGTAGTTGCGTCATCATACTGGCTTCATGGGCTCGTTGTTTCATCTTCTTCATGATTATCCTCTTTCCCTTATTTTTCTACATACCAGAATCAACTTTGCAGTAATAACTGTACTGTAATTTTAACAATCAGCGCTATTACTATATTTAAAAAAGGTCATAAACCTTATTTTATCATTCCATAAGATCTAAACTTCAATTGTTTCATGACCCTCAAGATCCACGACTTTAGGTCCATTAAAACCCGTTGGTTTAGGGGCAATTCCTACGAATTTTTCAATTTCAACCTGACAGGTATTCGCGCTAGGTGCTTGTGACAAACTTGAAGTGCCAATGTCTATTGTTAAAGTATTAGGATCACCATAAGTATCTAAAGCACCAATGCTTTCATCTAAGGGAGAGTACCAAGCACCCTCAAATATTCGTACTACACCAGGTGGGAAATTTGGATTCACATTTGCGCCAGCCAATAATTGCCCGCGATCATTATAAACTCGTACTAAATCACCATGCTTAATCCCTCTTTGAGCGGCATCTTCTGGGCTTATGAATACGGGTTCTCTGTCTGCTATTGCGTAGCTTTCTCGCATTTTTGTTGCTTCACAACCTTGTGAGTGTAGGCGATTATCCGGATGTGCTGATTGCATCCAAAGCGGATATTGAGCAGATTTTGGTCCGCCATGTGAACGTTCGGTTTTTTCCATCCAAATGGGATGTCCCTTACAATCGTCATAACCATAGCTTGCAATTGTTCGGCTATAGATTTCAATAAATCCAGAAGGTGTTCCTAAAGCATTTACTTCAGGGTCATCTCTGAAATCGGCATGGCGAACCCAGGGTTTTCCTTCTGGAAATAGCACATATCCTTTTTCCCAAAACTCTCTAAATGAAGGCATATAAAAACCTTTTGGATAGTTTTCGTTATAACAGTCCATATAGATTTTTTCTATCCATTGCATCTCATTTTTGTCTTGGGTATATTCTCGTTCTCGCCCTAGACGTTTACTAAATTCACGCCAAATATCAAAATCAGCTTTTGAGTAATAGAGCGGATCAATGAGCTTTTGCATCGCAATAATGCCGCGATTACTGTAAGTACCGTAAACATCCAAATCATTACGTTCATAGGGTGTGCATGCAGGCAAAACAATATCCGCAAAACGGCACGTCGCTGTCCAGTTGTAATCTACAGCTACAACAGTTTCGAGATTACGGTAGGCTAATTTCATTTTATTGCGATCTTGTTGACGATGCCACTGATTACATCCTGAAAATATGGCCATTTTATAAGGTGCAAGCTTGATGGTATTTCCATTATAATTAATCGTTTTTCCAGGCTCTAACAAGGCATCAATGACACGAGATACCGGAATGAAGTTCGCATAACCTTTATAATCGGTACTTTTGTGCTTTGGTTCTCGACCAAAATCAAGATTTAATGGGAATGCGCCCGGCATGGAAGCGCCGGAAGATGAAACGCCCACAGAGCTATAATGATGTGAATAGCTAATGCCGCCACCCGGAAGCCCTATTTGTCCGAGCATTGAAGCAATGATTGCCGCCATCCAGAAAGGTTGCTCTCCATGTTGTTGTCGCTGCATAGACCAGCCGAGCATCATCTGTGTTCGGTTATTAGCCATATCTCGCGCTAATTGGCGAATCGTTTCCGCAGGAACATTTGAGATTGATTCCGCCCATTCCGGCGTTTTCTCAATAAAATCTTCGGTTTCACCTTTTAAATATGGCAGAAATTCATCAAATCCTAAGGTATAAGTTTCCAAAAAGGCTTTATCATATAGCTCCTCTTGCCAAAGAGTATGTGCAACTCCCAACATGACTGCTAAATCTGTCATGGGATTCACGTAAAGATGTTCGGCATTTAAATAGTTTGCGGTCATGCTTTTAACCGGATCAATACAAATCACGCGGATCTCTTGATTTTTAACCTTTTCTTTTAATTGTTCAAGATAGGCATAAGCCTCATGCGTTTCCGTATTCCAGCCCACTTGTAGATTTTTGACTAAATCGCTCCCCCAGATTACGATCACATCACTCTCTTCTAAGATAATTTCCCATGATGTACCTTGTGAGTAGACTTCCGTTGATCCTAGAATATAAGGCATGATCACTTGTCCGGCACCAGTTGAATAATCTCCCGCAGTTCCGACGCTATTCCCATGCATTACAATGGCTCTTAACATATGATTGCCGCAACTATGAACTTGTCCTACAGAGCGCCAACCGACATTTCCGGTATGAAGCGCCCATGGACCAAATGTTGTTTGAATGCGTTCTAATTGTTCATAAATTAAATCAAGCGCTTCATCCCAACTCACACGAATAAAACGATTATCTCCTCGTTGTGAGGTATCGCTATTTTCACGATTTTTATACCAATCAAGGCGCACTAAAGGATAACGGACGCGTGCCGGGCTATAGATGATCCCAGGAACGGCGTCTAAAATTCGCGTGGGATATTGATCAAATTCAAACGGCTCAACTTCCATCACACGATTGGCGACAACTTTTGCTCTGAAAGCGCCCCAGTGAGCACCTGATATTCGCCATTGTGTCAGTGTTTCTAAATCGACATCGCTTGGTTGTTTAGATGTTAATAATGTGTCAGCCATTAATTGAGGCGCCAGTAAAGTCCCTCCAGCTAATAATCCTGCAATTTTTAAAAATCCTCGACGAGATTGATGACTCATAATATAAATCCTTTCTCTACAATGAAACAATGCGAATGATCGTGTTATGCAATGATATTCTGACGATTATGGATCCTTTCTAGCATTGTTCATTCGTTTTAATTTTTCTGTAATAACGTCTACTCTATTGCTATTGCTATTGCTATTGCTATTGCGCAAAATCCATGGAATGGAGCTGTAAATACTTCAAGACGACCTTTGAGGTATCTTCATCCATATTGGTAAATCCAACCATTCCGGCAAATAAACCCGGCCAAGTATTCGTATCGTAATGTTCTGTATCTGGTTGGATATGACAAGTACTACAACCTTGCGTATAGCTCGCATTAGCGACTTCCCAAATGGGAGTTACATCAGCTGTTAATCCTCCAGATTTAATCCATGCAGTACCGATAACTTTTTGCCATTCAAGTCCTGTGAGGGGATCTTCTTTTACCTCAATCACATTAAAATCGCTATTTTGTGCAACATCTTTTTCTAATATAGCGCTCACAGTATTTAAGCTAAATTCCCCATATAGTACTCGGCCATAGCCTTTGTTTTTGCGCCATAATTCATACTCGATTTTTTCGGCATCATTATTTTTCTCAATGACACGAACGGCGGTTGCAACCTCTAATGAACCAATGACGTCACTTAATGACTCATCTAGATAAAGTGATTGTGGTAAAACATTAAAATATTCCTGTTGAATATTTGTGGTTTCATTATTGGCATTGGCTAATAGCTTATCGAGATCTTCATTACGAATACTTTCGACAACAGGAAGTTGATGGGCAATTCCCTTATGGCATTCGATACAGCTAGTATTTCTGGCCGCCGCTCCACGCATCTCCATTTCTGCCATAATATCCATTTTTTCAAAAGCCATATGCTCGTAATCATGGCAAGCACGACATTCTTTTGAACCGTTAGCATTCATTCGAGCCCATTCTCGCTGGGCAAGTTCTAACCGTTTATCTAAAAACTTTTCACGAGTGCCGATATCCCCAGTAATATGAGACCAAACTTCTCTACTAGCCTGCACTTTTCGAGCGATCTTATCCGTAAAACTATGTGGTACGTGGCAATCTGAACAATAAGCCCTTACGCCAGTTCTATTGCGATAATGCACTGTTTGTTGTAATTCAGGATAGACATTATCTGCCATTGTATGGCAACTAATACAGAATGCTTCAGAGTTTGTATATTTTAGTCCTGCATCAAAGCCGTTCCAAAAAATAATGCCGGCAATAAAACCACCCGTGACTAAAATGCCTAACCCAATTTTCATGCTAGGTCTTAAAAATAAGTTATAAAGAGCGCGTTTGCTACGCTTAATTATTCCCATGATTGATACCCTTTTCGCACGTGATATTTTTTTAATTTCTGCTCATAAGCTTCACTTGGTGCGATTTTGATTTAAAAATTATGCTGGAGGACCCCAAAACAATAGCTGCATTATCCATACGCCTAGGCCATAAGCGCCGATTATACAAAAAGCAAGTATTGGTAAAATGATAAGCATTAACAAAATAAAGCGTGCCCATTCCCCACCTTTTGTTACGCTATCCCTCTTTGCATTATTGTTGTGGTTTGCTAAATGATTATTTTTCATAAATAGCTCCCTATTTTGATGAATCTCTTAAAGTAAGAAGATATAAAAGAAGGCATTGACAAGTTATCGTAGATGTTAAATAAATATTTTTATTTTAAATGTTTTGTTAATAACCTAAATGTACTATAACAAATGTTTTTATTAAATAGTGTGCAATCCGGCCTTTACTCTTTAATTATTGATATAAATTAATAATTATTAAAGAAAATTGGAGTTTTAGTATTGATTATGAAACTAAAAAAAGTAACGATCATAGGCGCAGGTTGGTTAGGTATGCCGCTTGCTGTAAAACTATTAGCCAATAATTACCATGTTATGGCAACGAAGCAATCAGCAGAAGATATTAACGATTGTTTAGCCGCATTAAAGAAAAATTCGATTTTTTCTCAGCAATATGCCGTGATGCCATTTTCTGATGGATTGCTGAATCATAATGTTTTAGATTCCGGCATATTACAGCAGTTATTTACTGATCGTCAGATTATTATCACAGTTCCGCCGACACCGTTTTTACGGCGATATGCTATGGAAAATCAGGCTGAGGGAATCGTCGATTATGCTAATTTTATTCAAAAAATGGCCAAGATAGCGAGTGATTATCAGGCTGAGAGTCTCATTTATACAAGCTCTATCTCTGTATATGGTAATAGTAGCGGCATTATTAATGAAGAATTACCGGCAATGCCGAAGACTAATAGCGCTAAAGCGATTGTTGCAGCTGAAAAATCACTACAGAACAATATCATTCCGGTCACCATATTGCGCTTAGCAGGACTAATCGGACATGGACGACATCCCATATTTACGCTACAAGGCCGCGACAATATTCGTTCCCCCTTAAATGCAATAAACTTACTTCATATCGAAGATCTTTTACAAGCCATTATCGTCATTTTGAATCGGGAAAAAGCCTCAAAGTCATATGATATTTATAATTTAGTAACGCCATGCCATCCTAACCGCCAAAGTTATTATCAAGCACTGGCGCAGCAGTTAAATCTTACAGAACCGATCTTTGAAACGGCGCAGCCAGAACTTAAAAAAATCATTGATGGCGGAAAAATTACCAATCAAGGTGATTTTAATTATAAAGTACTAGATCTTATCCATTCATCTTTAAATGAAATAATTTAAAATAAATAACATAATATTAAATAGCTTTACTCCAATGATGCTTTATCATCAAAATTAAGAACGCTGAATTGTTATGGTATTTAAAGGAAGTTAAGATCAATGATCCTCGCTCGTTTTCACTTGTCACAGTTTAAAGACAGTGCTGTTTTCCTAGCAAGTATGCTTTTAAGTAGCTTTATTGCCGCTCAATTTATTGATTTACGAGCGGCAATATCGTGGACCTCCTTCTCCGTACTCTGTACTTACTCTCTCTATAACGCTAAACCTGATCGAACAAATCTGCTCTATGTCCTATTTTGGATGGCGCTTATTTTGGGGAGCACATATATTGGCCAATTATTTCATCTATCTTGGAAATTTTATCTCTATCTTTTTTTGATTAGTTATTTCTACTACTATTTCTTTGGCAAAGACCCTGTATTTGATCGTGCAATTCGTTTTGTCATTATTCTGTCAACTATCGGCACTGCTTTGCCAGAAATCACTGAAGGATTACCGATTGGTGCGGCAATTGGCACTCTATCAGCACTTTTGGTTTGTCATTACCTTCTCCGAAAAAACATCGATCTCGATGCATTTAAACAAGGATTATTTAGCCACGATCTGTTCAAGCTGAATACTCATCTTTTTCCTAGGGCTTTTATTTATAGTTTTGGGATGTTTTTATGTCTGTTGATACCGCATTATCTCGGCATTGAGAAGAATTACTGGGCAACGATAACCTTCATTATGGTTATGACGCCTAAAGCAATAAACGTCCTACATAATACATTTATTCGATTTTGGGGAAGCCTTGTCGCCGTATTAGTTTTATTCGGATTATTTCAAATCCCCCATTTAGACTCAGACATTAATAATCTCTATTTTATGATCGCTTTATTACTGCTCTTCTCCTTTTTATTGCCATTATGCTTCGGGAAAAGTTTTGGCATTGTCACGTTTGGGGTGACTTGTTATAGCTTGATATTAGTAGAGCTCTCCATGTATTGGCAACATCCCGTCTTATCATTGTTGATGGATCGAATTGTTGAAACAATTATTGGAGGAATTATTGCGGTGATAACGAGCTTCATTCTCAAGGTGTTACGGTAGATAGATGTTGTATGATTTAAATTTAGATAATACTAATTACCTGATATCCTTCGACAATTAGAATTGGATTTATGCAAGGTATCGCATATTTATCTGCAATAATTTATATCAGTTGCTTCTAGTAATATGGGAGCTTTACGGTATCTGTCGCAGAATAATTCGCTGATCAGATATAAAAATGAAAGCATTTTTGCTAACACCACTGATAGATAATTCCAATTTTGAAGCAATAAAAAATGCCGGGATCTTTCAATCTCGGCATTGTTAGTGATCTATCTACAATCAATTATGATCCATTAGGATTAGATCCAAATTCATAATCTGAGCGCATTTCATAATTTTGAATAAAGTAATGATGGCTCGTATATTGGTCTACAATATCATTCATGATATTTTCTTTGGTATAACCCATAATGTCGTAGCCTTTACTTCCATCATCGAGATAAACCTCAGCACGGAAATATTTTTGATCTTCTTGCGCTGATTCTTCATCTAATAATGTGAAGCTAGGTTTGAGGTAATGTTTCGCTTTTACACGATACACAAAGTTTGCATTATCACCATGATCAACTTCTAAACGAATATCATCATCTTCTTCCGTATTAATGACAACCGTTAAACCTTGCTTTTCAAGCTCTGCTTTAACTTCTTCAAATGCCGGCACAACAACCAGACCCATAAATTTCACGACATTATCACGACGTGGATAGATCGTCACGTTTCGTAGACGTTTTTGCCACCCGCCAGAATCTCGAGTACTTGGCTGGACATACATATTCGCTTTGCTACGAATATCAATTTTTCCAAAGTCCATGCGTAAAGCTTTTAATAAGCCATATATGGATACCAAAATCACTAAACTAAATGGCAATGCTGTCATCGTTGATGCCGCTTGAAGGGTACCTAATCCACCATTAAGTAGTAGCACAATTGCTATCACACCGGTAATTGAGCTCCAATAAATACGTTGCCATAATGGTGTCATTTCGACATCTTTCTTACTCGAAAGCATATCCATTACTAACGCTCCTGAATCCGCACTGGTAATGAAGAACACAGCAACCATCACAACCGCGAAAAATGAGATCGCACCGCGAATCCATTCTGCCGGAATAACAGATTGAATTGATTCAGCCACTGGGAAATGGCTAATAAAAGCAAAAAGTGCTTTTGAACTACCATCTGGACCAAGTAACGTTTCTTTGAGTTCTGTAATACCATCATTTGCAATAAGATCGATGGCAGAGTTACCAAATATCGTCATCCAGAAGAAGGTAAAGCCTGTCGGGATCAATAGAACTCCTCCGACAAAGTTACGGATCGTACGACCACGAGAAATCTTCGCGATAAACATTCCGACAAAAGGAGACCAAGCAATCCACCAGCCCCAATATGCAATCGTCCAACCACCTAACCAGCCTTCGATTTTGGTTTTTTCAGCTGCGGAAGATGCTGCTTCATAGCTATACATGTTGAAGGTGCTATCGAAAATACCAGAGAAATATTGCCCGATATTTTGCATTAATGCTTGTAGTAAGAAGAGGACTTTCCCACCGAATAAGAAGACAAATAAGACTAATGCAAAAGCTAAGATGAGATTTAATTCTGAAAGAATCTTAACCCCTTTATCTAAACCCATACTTACTGAGAGCGTTGCACGAGCTGTTGTCACGATAATCAAAATAATCTGTGTATTCGATGCCACTGGAATTGAAGGGAATAAGACATTTAATCCTGTATTAATCTGCATAACCCCAAAACCTAGCGTAGTTGCAACCCCAAATACGGTTCCAATCACGGCAAAACTATCAATTGCATCGCCCCAACGACCATAAATACGATCCCCTATCATTGGATATAATGCCGAACGTACCGCTAATGGTAGATTCATTCTAAAACTAAAATATGCCAATATTAATCCCACGACACCGTAAATCGCCCAAGCATGAATTCCCCAGTGGAAAAAGGTAATATTCATCGCCGCTTTTGCCGCTTCAATCGTTTCAGGTTCACCAATGGGCGGTGCTAGATAGTGAAGCAAAGGCTCCGCAACACCAAAGAACATGATCCCGATTCCCATCCCTGTTGAGAAGAGCATCGCGAACCAGCTCTTATCACTATAGGCAGGTTCTGAATGGTCAGGTCCGAGTTTAATCGTGCCGTAACGGCTCAAAGCGATAAAAACAAAAGCGATAAGAATAATCCCTACGGCAAGAAGATAATACCAACCGAGATTTTCGGTAATCCAAGCTAGAATGTTTGAGAAAAATTGTGGTGCATCTGGGTGCAGTATCGCGAGCGAGATAATCCCAAAGATAATAATATTTGCACTAATAAAGACGGGAAGATGAAGTGAGGAAAACAATCCTTTTTTATCGTTTTCTTCAACTTCTTTTTCTGGCAAATTCCCTTTAATGTTTGTTGCCACCATAAATAAATATCATCCTTCCTCTGCTAATGAATTAGCGAGAGATAATTTTCTAGAAACCCCATGTTTCTAGTTCTTTTCTATTTGATCATTTAAAAATATACTGGGAAATACTACCACAATATCAATTATCTCTCATGTTTCGAGATCAATAAAATGGATTTATTGATCAATTAGTGGTCATTCTTATGGACTGAAATGATCGTCGCTGTTAAGTGAATATTGATAACTGATTGTGGTGTTTTTTTTATAAAATGGGTTTGGCTCAATTAAATCACTTCTAGAGAGATTAAAGAATTTCTCATACTCCATAAATCGCGTTATTTTAAGATCTATTTATAAATAATGGGCACCCCTTTTCTGTTGGTTTCTAATCTCTTTTATTGTTTGTAATATTTATACAAACTCTTGACAGCTTTTATTGGTTGAAAAACGCAATTACTAAGATTAATTAGAAGACTATTTATCATTGACTGCTAAATTTAAGAAAAATGATTAAACAATTACCACCTCAAATATATAACTATTTATCGAAGGATATATATTTAATAAAATTCATAATAATTATAAAATCGATTGATTTTGTAAATCATTCAGAACGTGATCTCGGGAAGCCGTGGAGAAATTCATGTTAAATAGAAGAGAATAACAATAGCGATTCCCTGTTTGGAGTATCAATAAAGTACCTTAAATAGCTATAACGATTGATGAACGATAGGTAATGTCATTCTTTTCACTGAAAGAGTATTACAACTAGTTTCGGATTGAGAGAGATATAGTCGTGTATGTTTAAGCGTCTTAACAACAATAGATATCAGATCAGTCGTTATCACATGATGTATGAAGCATCTTGATTTTTGAATCACAATAGAAAAAAGCTCCCAATTACGGGAGCTTTCGAGGTGACATAACATTTAACAGCAGCTAATTCGTTATTTAACTATTGATACAGAATTAACGATTGAACTGCTTATGACCGATATCATTACGGAAAAAAGTATGAGGAACATCAAGCTCTTTCATATTCCTGTAAGCCTTATCATACGCTGTTTTGAAATCATCAGCGATTGCCACATTGAGTAAAATACGGCCGCCATCACTCACTAAGCAGTTATTTTCCTCTTTAACGCCGGCATAAAAAATTAACGCATCTTCATCCTTAAAAGTAGGGGTATTTAAGGGATGACCTGTTTGCGGTGCATCTGGATATCCTTCAGAGGCAAGAACAACTCCAATCGCGAATTTATTCGACCATTGGATTGCTGGTAATGCTTGATTGGTGAGGAGATTATAGATGATTTCGATAAAATCTGTTTCAAGTAATGGCAAAATAATTTGTGCTTCAGGATCACCAAAACGCGCATTAAATTCGATGACTTTAAAACCATCTTTGGTGAGGAAAAGACCGCCATAGAGGAATCCAGTATATGGCATTCCTTCTTGCGTTAAACCATCGACAATCGGTTGCATAATGGTTTTAACGGCGGTTTGTACTTCATTACTTTGAGCATCAAAAATAGGTGCGTACGCGCCCATTCCGCCAGTATTAGGACCTTCATCATTATCGTAAGCACGTTTATGATCTTGCGCCATAACCATAGGAATGACTTGCCCATTATGGACAAAGCACATGAGGGAGAACTCTTCACCTACAAGCATCTCTTCAATTAAGATACAAGAACCCGCATCACCAAACTTATTCCCTTCAAGCATATCGTCAATCGTTGCCAGTGCTTCATTCATTGTTTCAGGAATCACAACGCCCTTACCAGCAGCTAAACCATCTGCCTTAATAACAATGGGTAATCCGATCTTATTAACATATGCTTTGGCAGCTGCACTATCTGTAAAACTTTCAGAATGTGCTGTTGGTGCATTGTATTTCACCATCATCTGCTTTGAAAAATCTTTACTACCTTCAATTTGAGCCGCCGCTTTATCTGGGCCCCAAACTAATAACCCTCGTTTTTTAAACTCATCAGCAACGCCGGCAACTAAACTTGCTTCGGGGCCAATAATCGTTAATGCAATCCCTTCTCTCTCTGCAAAATCAGCAAGTGCAATAGGATCCGTTTCTGAAATTCCCACTAAGGTCGCATCATTTTTCATACCTGCATTTCCGGGTGCAACAAACACTTCAGAAACACGCGAACTTTTACGACTTTTCCACGCAAGCGCATGCTCACGTCCACCTTTACCAATAATTAAAACTTTCATCTATAATCTCTTCCTGATTCGATCATGAGTTTGGGAGGTTTATCTACTAAAAAATATGACTTTGTACTGTAGAATAATCCATGGAGTATATCACAGAAATGCCGGTGAGAAATCCCTGAAATAGGGAAAGATCCCGATAAAAACTCTTTAGATAAAGATAGTTTATTATTTTTTTGATGCATAATTCCGGCAATTGATTTTTACTAAATTGACTCCTCAAATAGCATTTGGCAACGAGGATGAAGTGCCGGTGTTTCAGGTTTTTGATAAGATCCTTTTTTCGGACCATTAATCGCCACGTCAGACTGATCTTTAATCCAATTATCTAAATCAGCATTACAACCGGATACTTTGGGAATGGCTGCCTGCTTCATACAATCAGTCGCGCCTTCTGGGCATTGTAAACGAACATGCAGATGATCATCATGTCCAAACCAAGGACGAACTTTATATTGCCAATCGGCATTTTCATCAATATTGCATAGCTCTTTCTTGATCACAGGATTAATAAATACCCTATCAACTTCGGGGAAAGAAGCAATATCGGCAAAGAGATGGAAATAATCCTCTCGCCAATGATGGTTCAACGCGCCTTTTGCTTTATCAACAACACTTGGAACACCAAACCCTTCGATGTAACTCTCTTGAAATGCTTCTGGGGTAAACTCATATAGCCAGATATCGACATCTAACCCATTTTGATGACTCGCATGCGCAGAATGATGCATTCGTCCGCCGCGGGGTTGACTCATATCACTCACTAACAGTAATTGCCCACGTTTCTCGCGCTCTAATCCGACATTTTTAAGATAGTTCACTAATGCCGGATGCCCAAAATGACGCTGACGGCTTTGATGGACAAGCTGAAAACCTGGGCCACTCATTGCCATTTTTTCAGCGCCCAATAGACAACCATTCGCATAACCGCCAACAACTTCAGAAGCGCCTTCTGTCGGCGTTTTAAAATCTTTATAGGAATAGTTCTGCGCTGTACTAACACTGATAGAAAAACCGATGAGTAAGAGGGTTCTTAAGAGATGATGCATTGATGTTCCTCATATAGAGTTGAGAAATATAGAAATAACGGGAGAAAAGCGAATAGATAAAATATAACCGCTTGATATTATAAATGATCTCATCAAGAGATAAATTCCTAATTTTTTAAAAAAATGTATGCCAAATTGGAAAGTTCCGCTAAAGCATCGAATTCTGATACCACTTCAGGTATGATATTCTTAATATATTATTTCATACATTCAACATAAGAGATTACACATGCGCTTATTAATTGCTATCTTTCTTCCTTGGTTAGGTTTTTTCACCATTGGTCGTCCGCTTGCAGGTATCATCTGTTTAATTTTACAAATAACCTTAATCGGTTGGATTCCGGCTGCCATTTGGAGTGTTTATTCTCTCTCACAATATACGACTGATCAAAAAATCGATGCTTTTAGACGAGAACAAAATCGTTAATCTGTCTAATTCCTTTCCTTTGATCCATCTAAATGAAATACCATGATATGCCGTACGCTAATGACGGCATATTTCATATCTTCCCTTGTTATATCTTTTTACTTCTCAATAAAAAATAGTGAGATCTAATAGAGCTTCTTAAATCATCACCTCACAATATTAATAATAAAAGATGCCAGAATACTGATCTTTCATGGACTCATCCTTATAGAACCATCATCAATTTCCTTATAAATTGCTAATTAATTTGACAAAGTCAATAGATCTTGCTAACACTATTGATAGCCAATATAAATATATTCACCTTGTGAATAAACATATAACGAAAATAAATCAATAATTAGAATATTGGCATACTGATAAAAAATATAAGCTCGATAAAAAATAAGCACACTTATAAAAAAGGATCACCATAATAAAACCAAGGAGGAATCTATGACTCAAAACATAGATCAGCAGTCGTGCGCGCTTACTAATCAGGATTATGTCGCTATTGATGATATGCCTGAATTTAATCAGTTTGTTAAAGCCAAAAATCGCTTTCTATTTTCCGTGACTTTTGGCTTTCTATTTATCTACATTTTACTACCTATTTTAGCATTTCAACCTATTTTACAAACACCGATTATTGGTGCCATTACGGGAGTTTGGCTCTATTCTGCGGGACTTTTTTTGATGACGATTATTGTCTGTATGCTCTATGTTCGCCGCGCAGCGAAGTTTGATCAATCTGCGGCAAAAGTATTAGCACTTTATCAAGATCGTCAAGAGGAGAACTCGCCATGAATTTAATATCTGTTAGTTTCTTTTTAATCATTGTCGCTTTAACGTTGTTTGTGACTTATATTGCCGCAAAACGTACAACTTCTGCGAAAGACTTCTATACCGCCGGTGGAGGATTAAGCGGCTGGCAAAATGGGTTTGCAATTGCCGGAGATTATCTTTCAGCTGCGGCATTCTTAGGCGTTTCTGGTGCCATTTCCTTAACAGGCTTTGATGGCTTCTTTTTCTCAATCGGTTATGTCGTTGCCAATCTATTACTGCTCTACGTGATTGCAGAACCAATGCGAAATCTCGGCAAGTACACGCTCGCAGATATGCTCATTTCCCGCTTTAATGAAAAAAGGGTTCGCGGCGCCGCAGCATCTGGCACGATCGTCATTGTTATTATGTATATGATCGCACAACTTGTCGGTGCTGGCGCTCTGATCAAACTTCTTTTTGGGATCGAATATTGGATCGCCGTCACCATCGTCGGCATTATGATGACAACTTATGTTCTATTTGGCGGCATGACAGCAACTTCTTGGGTTCAAATTATTAAGGCCATTTTACTCCTATTCGGAACAGGATTATTGGCCGGATTAGTCTTTGCAAAATTTGGTTATTCGATTACCAATATGTTCGATACGATTGCTAAAGATCACGGCGAGAAATTCTTGATTCCCGGCATTAAATATTCAAGCCCTATTGATTCCGTCTCCATGATGATGGCATTAGTGCTTGGAACCTCAGGATTACCGCATATCTTAATGCGCTTTTTTACGGTGAAAGATGCTAAAACAGCACGCGCCTCAATCTCTTGGACAACCTGGATCACAACGATCTTCTTTGCGATGACGATCTTTCTCGGATTTGGGGCATTACAGTTTGTCGGGATTGAGAATATTATGGCAGAAAACAAAGCCGGAAATACTGCCGCGCCATTACTCGCACAATACCTCGGCGGTGAAGTACTGATGTCCTTTATTAGCGCCGTTGCATTTGCTACGATTCTGGCAGTCGTTTCAGGATTAGTATTAACCGGCGCTTCGGCAATTTCTCATGATATCTACGGAGAGATTATTAAAAACGGTAAACTCACTGCAAGACAGCAAGTCGCCGCCGCTCGTTCTGGATCGATCTCCATTGCAGTTTTATCAATTTTTTTAGCACTCTTTGCACAAAGCTTAAATGTCTCTTTCCTCGTTTCTTTCGCATTTTGTATCGGTGCCTCGGCTAACTTACCGGTGATCATCTATACGATCTACTGGAAAAAGTTCAACTCCACCGGTGCTGTAGCAGCGATTACAACGGGTGTACTCTCTTGCTTAATTTTTGGTGCAATGGGGCCTAATATTTGGTCTGAAGTTCCTGGCGCTGCGATCTTTGTTGGCAAACCGCTTGTTGATCTTGCCGTACCAGCGGTTATCACTGTGCCATTAGGTTTCTTAGCGGGATATATAGGATCTCTAATTGGTGCAAAAAAACATAACACCAAAGAAGCGGAAACAATCTTTAAAACCATTCGGGTACGCGCCAATATGGGAATATCCGTCATGTAAAGAAACTGCCCTTTACCCTGATATTTTTGAGATTGAATTGATATTGAAGATTTAAACTTTAGTAATACGTGAATCACTAATCATCATATTCACGTTAATAAGCCCAAACGTTCTCCATCGTTTGGGCTTTTCTAATCTTAGCCATGTTTAATTTATTTAGATTTAAAGATCCTTAAAAGTATGACTGCTCCGTATTTCAGATCTTATTAACCTTTTTCAATCTTACGAATTAAACTCTGCAAAGAAGTGTAACCCGCAGTTAACAGCGAAACTTCTTGATCTTGGATTAAGAGAAAGCTTGGAAAACCTCGAACACCTAATTCCCGGCAAAAACGAAAATCTTCAATCGTTTGCTGTTTTGCTTCCGCACTTCAAACCGCTCTTTAAACACCTTATAGGAGATATTGAATGCTTCACAAATAGATTGATAAAAGTGTGTTTCTTTCGGATCTTGATTCTCTAAATAGAACTTCGTCTGTATTTGTCCTAAAAATTTCGTTAAACTTTTTTGATTATCTTGTGGCAATAACTCACGTGCCACAATCACTGCACGACAGCTCGGCTCAGTATCATAATCAAAATATTCCCAATCGAGGATTTTTAATGTAAAAGGTTGTTCTGTTTTTTCTGCAATTTTTTGCCATTCGTGACGTAAGAAATCTCTAAAGGGTTCATTCCATTGATCTCCGCCACCGGATCGTAATCCTCCAACCACGATTTCAAAAGAGATATCTTGTTGATCACAGTAATCTTGCAATCCCGCAATAACCGGCGCAATCCCATAACACCAAGAACACATTGGATCGCCCACATAAATCACTCGCTTGCCGGCATGCACTTTTAAAGAAGTTAATGGTTTTTGGCTTTCCGGAACTTCACATACGCCATCTTGACAATTTAACTGACTCATCTCTTTTCTCCAGTGGATTCATCCAACAATTCGCACCAATGTCATCAAATAAAAAAGCTCGGAAAGCTCATCTTCATCGATTCTCTTTTCGAGCTCATAAATCATCATACCTAATTTTCAAGATATTGTATTGCCTGATGATTTTTTATGGAGATCAATTGAATATTTTATGATTCAACCGGTTTAGCTGTCTTTACTCGCGCGATTCTAAAGCCGGTATAACCATAAATAATGGCAATAATGGGGCTTAAGAAGCTAATAAACACAAAAGGTGCATATTCTATCGTTGCAACGCCTAATGTGGTTGCCATAAATGCGCCACAAGTATTCCACGGCACTAATGGCGAAGTCATTGTTCCGGCATCTTCAATAGTACGAGAGAGGCATTTTATCTCTAATCCTTGATCTTTATACGCTTGTACATACATTCTTCCTGGTAATAAGATTGAAAGATACTGATCACAGGCAATGACGTTTGCCGCAATTGAAGAGCCGGCTGTTGTGGCAATTAGGCTGCCCGTTGAACGAGCGAAACGTTGTAAGCTTCTAACAATTGCCGATAAAATACCGCTTAATTCTAAGATTCCGCCTAAGCTCATCGCTAACATCACAAGCGCGACGGTTGGCATCATCGCTTCAATACCGCCATTATTGAGGAGTTCATTGATAATGTCATTCCCCGTCTCTTTTTCAAAACCAGAGATCATCATATCGAATACTGATTTAAATGTTTCGCCTTGCACACCAATGGCGACAGCGCCACCTAAAATTGCCCCGATAATTAATCCGGGGATTGCCGGCACTTTCATCGCAATTAAACCTAAGACCACAATAGGAACTAAGATTAACCATGGCGTAATCAGAAAGATCTCATCCATCATGGCTTGTAACTCTGCAATTTCTGCAACATTCTCGGCATTTCCGCCATAAAACATTCCCAAAATTAAGAATAAAATGACCGTAATGATCCATGATGGAATTGTCGTATAGAGCATATAACGAATATGTTCTAAAAGATCAACGCCTAGAATTCCTGAAGCCATATTGGTTGTTTCAGATAATGGAGAGATCTTATCCCCAAAGTACGCGCCGGAAATCACCGCGCCAGCAACCATTGCCGGATTATAGCCAAGGATAATTCCCACTCCCATAACGGCAATTCCAATTGTTCCAGCTGCTGCCCAAGCATTCCCAGCAGTTAACGCAACCGCGCTCGTAATTACCACGGCAAGCGGCAAGAACCACTGTGGTGACAGAATATCTAAGCCGTAATAGATCATCGTCGGCACAATTCCGCTTGCAAGCCATGTCGCGATTAATGTTCCTAATACGATCAAAATAAGTAGTGCTTGAATGGATAATGCAACGCCGGCTGTAATTCCCGCTTCAATCTCCTTCCAAGAATAGCCTAAGTAGACCGCCACAATTCCGGCGACAATCGCACTTAATAGTACGGGAATTTGCGGTTCACTTTCTAATACAAAAATCCCAATAAATAGAAAAAATGCCATGGCGATTAAGGGAATCATGGCAATCTTTAAACTGGGAATTTTTTTAGGTTTATCAATCAACGCAACAATGCGATCTGTGTTATCTAATTCACTCATAACAACTCCTCCTAGGGATGTAATCTTATTTTTATTTTTATCAGTGATAACGATTCGTTCATAACGAAAAGGCGCTATTTACCTCATGTAAGCTTATCGTTTTTCTCGCCTATTTATATTTTTTAATATTGGTAATTTTATTGGCTAATGAATGACTTATCTTGGATTTTCTTCGCCAATCATGATTTATATTTGCGATCATCATGCTTCGCTATTTTCATATACGAAGCGTATGATATTGCCAATATTCGCTAAGTATTGTCACAGAGTGATCGCAATAGCAAGTCAATAAAATTGATGAAGACAGACAACAATTTGTCTAAAGATCCAAAATTCTTCTTAAAAACTCATGGATGAAAATATATTCTCCATTTTCCAATCCATTTCGGGCATCATCGTCAAGAATCAATGGTTACAACATGATTAAAGAAGCCTATTTTGTGATTAATAATTGCTCAAAACAGCATTATTCTTCTTACAAAGCACTTGGTAAATCTTCGTAAGCTTTAAAGGCTGTGATGATTATTAAAGCTCCGAGAAGCCATTAGATGAATAACCATCTCTCCGAGATTTATTCACCATGAATCTATCTCTAGCAACCATGCGGAATATCGTTCTTGCTTGATGTCACTACCCACTCAAATTCTTTTATGTTATGTTCAGAGAGTTGGGTCTAATCTCATGATTTTATCTAACACCGCCAATTAAAGAATGATTAGAATAATAAATAGGATAGGATTTTATGAAAAGAAGAAAAATGTTACTGATGTTGTCACTCTTGATGCCCTTTTCTATTGGCACTCTTGGGACATTTTCTCTTGCAGCAGATGCTAAAAAACATGTGGCAATTACAGCCATTGTTGAACATCCAGCACTTGATCAAGCTCGCCAAGGAATTATTGATGAACTTCACGATGCCGGTTTTGTGGAAGGTGAAAATCTCACGATTCAGTTTCAAAGCGCGCAAGGTAATAGCGCAACTGCCGCGCAAATAGCTAAAAAATATGCCGGCGATAATCCTGATGTTGCCATTGGGATTGGTACACCAAGTGCGCAAGCGTTATTAGCATCAACCAGAACCGTGCCAATCGTCTATACTGCCGTAACCGATCCGGTTGCCGCAAACTTAGTTAGAAGTTGGGAAGCAACAGGTGGTAATGTCACTGGCGTTTCAGATCATCTACCACTAGAACCGCAGATGGAACTTGTGAAACAGATTATTCCAAATGTCCAAAATATCGGTTTTGTTTATAGCCCAGGCGAAGTCAACTCCACAATTGTCTTGAAACAACTTCAAGAAATCTTAGAGAAAGAGGGTATTAAAGTAGTCGCAGCGCCGGCTCAAAGAACTACAGATATCTCAACTGCGGTCAAAAGCTTACAAGGTCGTGTGGATGTGATCTATACCAGTACTGATAATAACGTTGTTTCAGCCTATGAATCGATGTATCAAGCCGCCGTTCAAACAAAGATTCCTTTAATTGCTTCAGATACTTCATCTGCAGAACGAGGCGCTATTGCGGCGCTTGGCGGTGATTATTATGGTATGGGCCGCCAAACTGGGAAGCTTGTTGTGCGTATTTTAAATGGCGAGAAAGCCGGCGATATTCCATCTGAAAAACCACAAAAAACAGAACTCTATGTAAACCTTAAAGCCGCCGCGCAGCAAGGTGCAGAAATTCCGCAAGTCTTAATTGATAGCGCGACAAAAGTGATCGAATAAATCAGTATTGATCCCATCATGATTCATCAGTCCACTCGCGTTATTTGAGGAAAAGACTATCGTGACATCTCAAGTAACGTGAGTTGATGATGTAAATCTCCTAGATCAATTTTTGTTAAACCTTTTTATTAACTCATCAACTATGGAGTTTTAATGTCTCTTATCTCGCTTTTTGGCGCGTTAGAAGTTGGACTAATTTACGGATTAGTTGCGCTTGGCGTCTTAATTTCTTTCCGTATTTTAAACTTTCCGGACTTAACCGCTGATGGCAGCTTTCCACTAGGCGGTGCTGTTTGCGCAGTCTCTATTATTGCAGGAGTGAATCCTTGGCTTGCAACACTTTTTGGAACACTTGCCGGTGCGGCGGCAGGATTTGTCACCGCTTGGCTCCATGTTTCTTTAAAAATTATGCAGCTTCTTGCGAGTATTTTAGTGATGATTGCGCTCTACTCTATCAATCTTCGGATTATGGGCGCACCTAATATCCCCCTAATTTGGGAACCAACCGTAATCACTCCTTTTATCAACGAAGATTATAGTAATCAGTTCTGGGTAAAACCCTTAATGATTTTGTTATTTGTAATCTCGGCAAAACTCTTGTTAGATCTCTTTTTTGCAACTCGTACAGGACTTGCTACAAGAGCAACCGGCGCGAATATCAAAATGTCGCAAGCACAAGGGATTAATACCAATAAAATGACCTATCTTGGCATGATGATCTCTAATGCCCTAATCGCACTTGGCGGTTCTCTCTATGTGCAAACACAAGGTGGTGCCGATATCTCCATTGGCGTAGGAACAATCGTCATAGGACTTGCTGCCGTAATTATTGGTGAAACATTAATAACCTCTAAAAAGATGTTTTGGATTACCTGTGCTGTGATTCTCGGCGCTATTTTATATCGCCTCTTTATTGCACTTGCGTTACACAGCGGTCCATTACAGAGTATCGGGGTTGGCGCTCAAGATTTAAACTTTATCACGGCAACTTTAGTTGTGATTGCTTTAGTATTACCACAAATAAAAACAAAGATTAAAAGACGATTCAAAGGGAGACAATAATGATGATGCGTTTAGAAGATATTCAGGTCATCTTTAATGAACATACTCCTTTGGAGAATATGGCATTAAAGAAAATCAATCTCACCATTCGCGAAGGCGAGTTTGTCACAGTCATCGGCACGAATGGTGCCGGTAAATCGACGCTTCTCAATGTCATTAGCGGTAATGCCGAAACCACGGCTGGCAAAATTTTTATTAATAATGAAGATGTTACTTTTAAATCTGTTTCCGATCGCGCAAGATTAGTTGCACGAGTTTTTCAAGACCCGATGGTAGGAACTTGCGAAAGCTTAACGATCGAAGAGAATCTCGCTTTAGCTTATGATCGTGGTAATACGTCACTCGGTTTAAAGCCGGCAATTAATAAAGAGCGCCGCGAAATCTTTCGTGAACATTTGTCGATTTTAAAATTAGGTTTGGAAAATCGATTAGAAGATAGCATGGGTTTACTCTCGGGCGGTCAGCGTCAAGCGATTAGCCTCTTAATGTCCTCACTTCAACCCTCTAAGATCTTATTGCTCGATGAACATACGGCGGCGCTAGATCCCAAAACAGCGGCATTTGTTTTAAAGCTGACAGAAGAGATCGTGAAGAAGAATCAACTCACCACGATGATGGTCACTCATTCAATGCAACAAGCACTCTCTTATGGTAATCGCACCATTATGCTTCATCAGGGAGAAATTGTTCTCGATGTTTCTGGTGAGATGCGCGAAAACTTAAGTATTTCTGATCTATTACTACTTTTCGAACAGAGTCGCGGGGATAAAGTGGAAGATGATGCACTTCTATTAGGATAATAAAGAACGTCGATAATGGATAAGGTCTTTTGTCTTACAACAAAAGATTTTATCCTAGTACTGTTTTCTTTATCTTTCATGCTTTAAATACCGAATTTTAGAATCATTCTGCGATCTTCGATAAAAGCCGGTAAACATTCTCTTCAACGATGCAGCTGCTTATCTATAAAAGTATCTAAATCGAATAACCTAAAATCGACTTTCCTACAATTTATTGTCACTTATGAAAAAATTACTTTTAATAACCATCTGTTCCTTGCTCATTGCAGGATGTGTTTCTTCCAAATCATCTGGCTATCAACAACTACAAAATAGCCGTGCCGTAACATCTGAGCTTCATAACCAAGAGCAAATCTGGCGAGGAACGCCATATCAATTAGGCGGAAATTCTCGAAATGGAATAGATTGCTCGGCATTTGTGCAGCGCACATTTTCAGAGAAATTTGCGATTCATGTTCCGCGAACAACCGAGGCTCAAACAGCAGTTGGCTATAAAATCAAAAAGTCTCAGTTGAAACCTGGGGATTTAGTCTTCTTCAAAGCCAATTGGGGCGGTAATAATCTTCACGTGGGAATTTACAGTGGTAACCAACAATTTGTGCATGCTTCAACTTCGCAAGGGGTCATCACTTCGTCGCTTGATAATCCTTATTGGCAACAACACTTCTATCAAGCAAGACGCTTATAGACTTTCGGTCGTAAAAAAGCCCTGATTAATAATGAGTCAGGGCTTTTTTGTGTTTTACAATTCAAGTTTAAGACGATTATCTTAGCGCTGGGTTTTATTATTCACTAACATCTCGGCAATGTTATGGGCATGATCCCCTATTCTTTCTAAGTTTGAGAGCAGATCTGTATAAGTTAAGCCTGCTTTGGCACTACATTCCCCGTGATTTAAGCGATTAATATGCTGCTTTCTTAAATAGCGCTCCATTTCATCAATGGCATGTTCTAACTCATAAACTTGACGCGCCTTAGCAAGATCAACCTTTTCTAAAGCTTCCAGCGACAATGTCACGGATTTAATCGTTAACTCAAACATCTCATAAACTTCATTTCTAGCATCTTCGCTGAGAATGATATTACGCTCAATCATATAATTGATCTGTTCTATGATGTTTTCTGAATGATCACCAATTCGTTCAATATCACAGACTAAATTCAACATCGCTTGTAATTCATTCGAATCTCTCGGCGTAATAGAATGGGGGAAGATCTTTACTAAATATTTGGTAATCTCTTCATCCAAGATATTAATGTTTTTCTCTAACATCTCCGTGAAAACGGCATCTTCAGGATTATTAGTTTTTAAGTAGGAGAGTGAGGATTTTAAACCATCTAAGCTCATATTCCCCATATGGACAACTTCTTTTTTAGCTTGGCCAATCGCAATTGTCGGTGATTTTTCAATAAGAGATTCATCTAAATAGAGCGCGACTTTTTCCTGCTTCTTCTCTCTTTCCGGTAATAGCTTGGTCACTAACAGCGCCCATAATCCAATGAATGGTAATTGGATCAGCGTGTTGACGATATTAAAGGTTCCATGGGCAAAGGCGATCTGCATTTTAGGTTCAAGATGAAGTTGAGTTGTCACCCAAATCATAAAATCCGTAAAGAGCCCTAAGAAAATCATAAAGATAATCGTACCAGCAACGTTAAATAGAACGTGTACTGCCGCGGCACGTTTTGCCACAATGCTGGCACCAATTGCTGCTAAAATTGCGGTAATTGTTGTTCCAATATTATCTCCAAAAAGTACCGGTAAAGCCGCTTCAAGCGAGATCAGATTCTCGGCATACAATCCTTGTAAGATCCCAATCGTCGCACTGGATGATTGGACAATTAAGGTAAAGACCGTTCCGACAAATACACTTAAAATCGGACTATGGCTCATATCGATAATGAGTTCGGTAAAAAGCGGCAGATGACGAAGTGGGGATAAACCGCTACTCATGAGATCAAGACCGATGAATAATCCCCCAAATCCAAAGAAGATCTGCCCGATATTTTGCACTCTGGCGGATTTAAAGAAGAAAAGCATGACTGCGCCGAGTAAAAGAATTGGGAAGGCATATTCCCCAATATCAATCCCGATAATAAATGCAGTGACGGTTGTACCGATATTCGCACCCATAATCACACCAATGGCTTGGCGCAATGTCATTAATCCGGCACTGACAAGTCCGACAGTAATAACCGTGGCTCCCGAACTTGATTGAATCAAAACTGTTACAAATATACCCGCCAAGATTCCCATAAACGGGTTTGTGGTAAAACGATCTAAGATCGTCCGAAGACGATTACCAGCGGACTTTTGTAATCCATCTCCCATATATTTGATAGCGAAAAGAAATAAACCTAATCCACCTAAAAACTGGAAGATAACCTGCTGCCAATCCATGCATTACCTCGAAATGAGTACAAAATACAGTTAATTAAAAGACGATATTCTAATCTATTTTGCACAATAATTTATAACTATTTGCTATTTGAGCATATTAAACTCAAGCACCTCAAGATAAAGATCAAGAATCGAGGATGTTTTCCTAAAAGAGCGCTAAAATTCCACTCTCTGATTCTGATCTTTAGTCATCAATCTTCAGACGGATGCTTCTCTCAAAAAGAACTCCATCAGCAGCATTAAATGACAATGACCTTACGTTCTAAGAACGCAACTCGCGGTTTTCCATCGATCATCGTGAAGTAAAAATGATAAATAATATAACGATCCTCTTCTCCTGGCAGCGCAAAATGGACGGGCTCGAACTCGTTATTGGTTTTTAACACTAATTTAAAGAGCTTTTTATGATCCGCAATCTGTAACTCATAATCTTCTAATTTGTCTTCATGTGCGCGCTTAAAGCCATATTGATCCCAGTTTTCTTGATAATCTTGTAGGCGATAATTGGTAAATATCAGATCATCCGGACGACCAATTACCAATTCACTCTGAATAAACGCCATCTCTAAAGCCTTAATCACTTCGCTCTGTTTTTGGCTCTCAAATGCCGTTAAGATTTCATCATAAGCATCCCATAGAAGCACCATATTTTCCGGTGTTTCTTCAAAAGGTTCTGAATCTCGCCAAAATATTTGGCTTGGAAGATTATTATCCGCTTTTTCTAAATAAAAATGGGTTGATACTGAAACATCCGGCAACAAACTATCATTAAAAGTTTTTGTATCTTTGTAAGTAATCTCAAGATTCTCTTCATCGCCTTTAGGCTTATAGATAATCCAATCGACATCCTGATAATCCACTTCCGGCGTATTCGCAGGCTCATTCCAGTTGGTAACCACTTGCGTGCTTGATTTTCCACTATAAGCAAACGGATCATTCTTGCCGGAAATATTAAGATGAAATGCTTCCCCTAATGCGCGTCCTTCACAGAAAAAGTAGGTTCCATCACGTGGATAATGAATCGGCGCCATTGCATCGACGGTTAATCGGTTTTTGCCGTAATCAATGAGAAGCTCAGCATCCATCACCGAGTTATCGGTTCGTGAATTAATATTTCCCCGGCGATTATCTTCAATCACATCTTTAGGAAAGAGCGCCGACATGCCATTAATTTTAAAATCACACATCACAGTACTATAACTGGCACCAATGGATTGAAACTCTTCTTCAGCATACGTTGCTGTCATTAATGGATGATTCTTAAGCGCCAGCTTCGCCGCTTGCGTTGCTGCACTGTCATTCTCGCTATAAAAATATCCACCAATACCAGCAGCAAGAATCACCGCAGAACCTATTCCTAACCATACTTTCTTCATTAATCATCTCTCTCAAACGATCTTTAAAACTATTAAATACGTGTTTGTCTATTTTCCACAATTACCTAATACCGGCACTAGTGTAACGAAATAAAACATCATTAAACGATTAATTCTCAAATACAGCGCGTAATTCTGACTTCTCTCATCATTTTCGTAGATTGATACGGAATCAATCATTTCATAAACAAGTATACAAACCCCAAAATAATTGCCTTTTAAAACTATTCTTTTGTTAAGATTACTTCTAAATTTTTGATTCAATTTTTATGAGTAGTTTTAAATATTTCAATGTTTTTCTATCTTATTTAATGACAGTGATCGGGATGATACTGATCATTACGGACAAAACGAATTCATCATGAGAAAACTTATCAAGTATCTTTTTATCCCATTATTCGGGCTTTCGACTGCGCAGGCGATATTCAATGGTCTGTCATGATTAATAAACAACAATCAGAAACCGTCGGGACATTAACCGAAGATCATTCCGAAAATATCCTACGAATTTTAGAAAGCATGCCGTGGATTGAAGAAGGTTCACAAACGGGTGAAGGTAAATATCTCTACGTGATTTACTCTCCCAGCTCTGAAGAAAGCCAGAAGCTTTATCAGCAAACCCGAACACTTTTGGAAGATGTGAATATTCGCTGGATTCCGATTCAACAGAAGGAATTCATTATTGTTGATGGATTATATGAAACTCGTACGCCAGAAGCATTAAAGAATGCGATGACAAATGGAACTTTTCCTACAATAGAAAATACGGAAAAAACAACATTAATCTCTAATATGGTACTTACGGGATTTGTGTATCTGCGAGCACTGAATATTTTTTCACCCGAATCTTTATCTTATTTTCCTACCGTGATTTATGGCGGATCTGAAAAACTGCTCGTTCATCCAAACCCAAGCAATATCGCAGATATTGTCCCAAATATTCCAGTGACAGCTCCGACGATACAAGATATTACGATGGATAGTTTATCTGAAAATAGCTACAAGGTTCATCCTGTTAGAGGATTTGCTTACTTTATTAATGAAGAGAATTCGCCAGCAACTGTCACACTCTATCCTGCTGAAAATGGGATTAGTCTCGGCACGATCAATAATCAATTACCCATTAAAGGAATTACCGATAATGGCTATATGGCAATTGATATTAGAGATGGGAATGGTCAGTATCTCTTCATAAAATACTTTAACGATGATGTTGAGATCAATGCTCGAAATCAAGGTAAAAATCAGGCTCAGGAGTAATCTAGCTGATTGATGGTTTAACGATTAAATCAAGCCTCTCTTTCGTAAAGTGACGACAAATTCCACTTCAAACATAAAGAGTTAAGAATTAAGCGTTTAAAACTGAGAGTTTAAATTAAAACAGATACAGAGATGCCGGCAAAGTAAGAATCACGAATCCTCTACTTTGCCGGCATTTTTATTTATTATTCATCATTATGAAGACAAGAAATTACAAATCTAAGAATCTAGCGCTGTTTTAAGGAAATCACTCGGCAATCAAATCGCGCAAAATGATTCTCACCACTATGAGAAAATCGTGATTGATGCTTCTGAAAATAATTGATCAAATAATCATTCGTGTTCTCTACAATCGCTTCACTTCGAAACAGCTGTCGATACTCTGCAAACTCTTCCGCTGAAAGGAGTTTAACTTGCGATAATCGACCATCCATATCTTCAGGATCTTCGGCATATCCCCAAAGATCATCCAATATAAAACCTTCTTGCCGGCACATTTCTAAAAAGGGGATCACGTCCGAACATGTCATAAATGGTAAGTGATATTGATGTTCAGCATTATCACAAGGAAGATTATTAATCTCTCGCCATAACTGACAATGCCGAGAATCTCGCTGATAATGGAGCATTGCCGTATTCACTTCAACCTTGCCACTTTTCAACCATTGATGAAGATTACTAAATCCCATCATTACCGGAAACTGCTCTAAAAATTCCGGATAAAATGCCGCAAGATAATCCTCATGATTCATCTGAGAAGCCCGAACAAAGCGCTGATGATGACAACTTTCTAAAAAGCGAATCCCAACATCCGACATTCCAAAATAAGGCGCACGCCACGCAATCGACGGCGGTAAAATTGCGAGTTCGTTATTGATTAACCCACAAATCTCTTCCTCACTCGGCATTCTCGCCTTTCTGTCCAAACTCAAAAACTGATGCCGATTCAGATGCACTAAAAGATTCACGGTAAACTGCCAACTCATCGCCGGCTTTCGGGATTCAGCAATCTCTAATTGGCTCACATAATTTTCCGCAATTCGATAAAACTCATGAATCGAGAAAAACTGCGGTTCATAGAGATAATCTGAGCAGAAGAGTTTGCAGAGATTTTTTAGGAGGATTTGTTCATAAACTGTGATTATCATTTGAATTATTTATCTTGCCAGTTTTTATTCTTATTTTCTGCAATCCAACATGAAGATGCATTCATTTTTATACTATAATCATAAGCCTCTTTTCCTAAGAGAACCAAAGTCTTTTGAAGATTATCCTGAGTAGGAGCTTTTTCTTTCCAAGGTCTCCAACAATGAAAATAAGGTCTTTCTCGATCTTCCTTGATATCTTGCCGCAATCTAATGACTTCACTGTTTGTGGGAACATTTTTTTCAATTGCTATTATTGGAATTTTACTATTAATTTGTTCTAAAAAGTCTTTAGGATAGAGCCTATTTCCTGAATTTGCTCCTGTATTTAAAACCTTTGCAAGTTCAAAATAAAAATCTTTAAAATATGGATTGATTTTAAATCCTTTTAAAACTTCAAATTTAAAAAATTTAGGATCCACGCCTTTTGTCGTTAATGACAAAACGAAGGGAATATCTCTGATTGAAAATAAACAATCAAATATTATTGCACCTTGTTTTATTTCAAATTGTTGGAGATCAAGATGCTGATTCAGCATATCTCTATAAAGACTATTTAAAGCTGACATATACATATTATTAACTCTCTACTGCTGGATATAGCTGATCTTGTGATTTATCTATTCCTATGCTTTCCAACAAAGCCTCATATTGCTTAAGATCTTCCCGAACTTTCGATACTATTGCTCTAGCTGACTTTTGCATTTCTGGTTGTTCCGTTAAAAATTCTCCACGCTCAAAAACGCCACACATATGAGAATATTCGTTATGTATACGATCAGTCATAATTTTATAAATCTCATCCCCCCAAAACTCCATTAAAAGTTTATCAGAACCACTGGACACAGATGGGAATTTATAAAATGTATAAATTTCTAAAAATTTACGAGCATTATTACCAAAATTATAAAACATCGTATAGTTAGAATCATCGATAACAGAGATAGTCGCACATTGATAAATTTGATCAAATAAATAATTAAATTCTGTAACAAACTTGCTTAAGTATAAAGTGTAGGATTTACTAGCGTTGTTTACAGTATTCGGAGAAAATACTGTTATGAATATGCATAAAAATACTAGATTAACGCCTTATCATCGTGAAGAGATTTGGCGTCTTTATACCAAAGAAAAA
>Ga0079226_10000157_pt1 | contig 43471 bp, 37 predicted proteins | sample Poulit2014_FD_76345 | JGI IMG/M metagenome (GOLD analysis project Ga0079226, IMG submission 76345) | Agricultural soil microbial communities from Georgia to study Nitrogen management - Poultry litter 2014 | ecosystem: Environmental > Terrestrial > Soil > Agricultural land | place: USA: Georgia...
ATAGGGTTGACAGCCAATGCCATATGCCCCATAATAATCATCTTTCGGGCCGTTAGCTCAGGTGGTAGAGCAGCGGACTTTTAATCCGTTGGTCGCGCGTTCGAGTCGCGCACGGCCCACCAAAAATACTAATAATAAAACCACGCAAATAGGCTGTCGTTTTTGACGGCCTTTTTTGTTTGGGCGCTCTGGCTTCATATTCCCAACATTGTTGCTTTCGCTCTGCTTTCCACTACCAACGCCCGATTATAATAGGCCCGAGCGAAAACCATGAGGAAGGCGGCGTTGATCAAGATAAAAAACGTTTCCAAGCAGTATTTGCACCAAGGACGCATCATACAGGCGCTTTCAGATATTAATCTGGAAATTGCCCAAGGGCAGGTCTTTGGCATTATTGGCCGTTCCGGGGCCGGTAAAAGCACCTTGATACGCCTTCTTAACCAGCTCGAGCGGCCCAGCAGTGGCGAGGTGTGGTTACAAAATGAATGTCTGACGACCATGGGCGAAGCCCAGCTGCGCCAGCGGCGGCAGAAAATCGGCATGGTGTTCCAGCATTTCAACCTCTTGCAGGCCCGCACGGTTTTGGACAATGTCCGTTTCCCGCTGCGTTTGGCCGGCCTGGGTCGGCGCGAGCAAAAAAAGCGGGCCATCGAGGTCTTGGAGCGTGTAGGCTTAAGCGAACATGTGCATAAATACCCCCGCCAGCTTTCTGGCGGACAACAGCAGCGGGTGGGCATTGCCCGTGCGCTGGCCAACGAGCCCGAGCTGTTGCTCTGTGATGAGGCCACCTCAGCCCTTGACCCAGAAACCACCCAATCCATTCTGCGCTTGCTGGCAGACATTAATCAGCAGTTGGGGCTTACCATTGTCCTCATTACGCACAGCATGGATGTCATCCGGCAAATTTGTGATCGGGTAGCAGTGATTGAAAAAGGGGAAATTATCGAAACTGGCTCGGTCATCGATGTATTCCTACAACCACAACATGTGGTCACGCAGGCATTGCTTTCTGAAAGCGGGGTAGATGCGGATGGCTGGAAAATGCTGGCCAGCCAAGTCAGCGGTAGCCTGTTACGGCTCAGCTATGCTGGGGCCCAAACCACGGCACCGGTGCTAAGCCAGCTTAGTCGCGACCTGCACCTGGATATCAGCATTTTGCATGGCGCCGTGGGCCGTTTGAAACAAACCCCTTATGGTCAAATTGTGATCGCTGTTCAAGGTCCCAAGGTAGACATGCAATTGATTCAACAGCGGTTACAGGATCAGGGCGTCTCTGTAGAGGTATTACGTTCATGAATTGGGTGAATCTGGATTGGCCACTAATTGCTGAAGCCACCATTGATACGTTGCTGATGACCGGCTTTTCTTTGCTTTTTACGGTACTCATCGGCCTGCCTTTGGGCATTGCCCTGTTTTTGACTAGCCCTCATCAGTTTTTTGCCCATCGCTTGCTATACCAAAGCTTGTCCTTTGCTGTTAATGTATTGCGCTCGGTACCGTTCTTGATTTTATTAATTGTCATGATCCCCTTGACCCGCTTTCTGGCCGGCACCTCACTGGGGGTACAGGGCGCCATTCCTCCGCTGGTGGTTAGCGCAGCGCCATTTTTTGGACGCTTGGTGGAAAATGTGCTCAAGGAACTCAACCCGGGTGTGATCGAGGCTTGTCGCGCCATGGGGGCCAACTCACGGCAAACCGTTTTATTGGCTTTGCTGCCCGAAGCGTTTACGGGCATTTTAGCGGCCATCCTGGTGACGGGCATTACTTTGGTAGGCTATTCTGCCATGTCCGGGGTTATTGGCGGCGGTGGCTTGGGTGATTTGGCACTGCGTTTTGGTTATCAGCGTTATCAGACTGATGTCATGTTCGTTACAGTGCTGATTTTGGTCGTGCTGGTACAGCTGATGCAAATGTTTGGTGATTACCTTATAGCTGCTTTGCAACGTAAAAAGAATTAAACTTAAGCCAAATTGATTTGGAGAATACTATGTTGAAAAAATGGGTACCCAGTTTGGGTTTAAGCCTCTGTGCTTTGTTTTGGGGTGGTGTACAGGCTGAAAGTCTTAGCATTGCAGCGACACCGGTACCACATGCCGAGCTGCTGGAATTCATCCAGAATGACCTTAAAGATCAGGGCATTGATCTGGAAATCAAGGTTTTCACCGATTATGTCCAGCCCAACCAGCAGGTGGCCGAGGGTCAAATCGACGCCAACTTCTTCCAGCACAAGCCTTATTTGGACAGCTTCAATAAAGAACATGGCACCGATCTTGTTTCTATTGGCGTTGTGCATGTTGAACCCTTTGGCGCTTATTCGCAAAAACTCGACAAACAGGCTGATTTGCCCGATGGGGCGCTGGTCGCCATACCCAATGACCCCAGCAATGGTGCTCGTGCTTTGCTGTTATTACAAGAGCAGGGCCTGATTGAGCTCGAAGACCCCAGCAATGTACTGGCCACTTCGCGTGACATCATCAATAATCCTAAAAAACTGAAATTCAAAGAGCTTGAAGCAGCCGCTTTGCCCCGCATCTTGCCTGATGTGGACCTGGCCCTTATCAATACCAATTACGCGCTTGAGGCCGGTCTCAACCCATTAGAAGATGCCTTGTTTATTGAAGGGGCAGAGTCGCCCTATGCCAATTTGGTGGCAGTGCCTGTGGATGAAAAAGATGATCCCCGCTTTGCTGCCCTGATGGAAAGCTTGCAGTCGCCTGCGGTACGCCAGTTTATTGCGGAAAAATACCAAGGCGCCATTGTGCCTGCTTTTTAAATTGGCTGCACTCACGGGTGTTTCTCTGCGTTGATGGGGGTTCCTCAGCGCTAACGGGTGAGCCTGTTATTGTCGGGCGGTAAGGCGGCCCTTGCGGCCTAAATACCTAAGAAAGCTCTGGGCTCGCAAGGCAACCAACGGGCTCCCGAATTAGCACTTCGCCCTTGGGGCAGGCCCCGTCAATCGATGTGGTGCCGCTGCAGCGCTGCTGGCCCTAATTACGATGCACCATGAAGTTGCCCCCAATTGGTTTGGATATTCTCTTAACCAATTGGGGGCATGTTTTATGATGGCCCGCTGTCTTGAGATGGATTAGGGGCCTAACCTACCGTACATTGAGGATGCGCGTGGCGGCCACCTGTTCAGAGTTTTCGGGGAAAATTTGTATGGTCACCTGCCGTGGTGTAAACCCAGAGGGTAGCTCGGCAGCACCATGGGCGTGCAAATAATAGCCCAGGCTGATGGGGATGGGATCCAGGTCAATATAACCGGTACGCCCGTTGTTATAGCGGCCCATGACATTGAAATGCATTTCTCCGCTGAATTCGTCGGCGTCGGTATCATCTTGCATCAAAAGGATTTGATAGCCCAGTTGTTTGTCCTCTGGGTGGTTGAAGCGTGCTGCGCGAATGCCAGGTGATGTGCCTCGTGGGTCCTCGGGGGCAGTCTGGGCAAAGAGCATGATGTCTTGCTCAAGGCTTTCCACAATGGCATCGTGGGCGCTGATTTGCTCTTCCTGGGTGGCTATGGTTTCTTTGGCCTGGGCGAGCTCGCGTTGTGCCTGGCCCAGCTCGGTTTGCAATCGTTGAGCTTCCGAGCTGGCTGCATTCAGATCAAAATGCAGGCGCTCGGATTCTTCAACCGTCAAGCGTGCCGGGCCATAACTTTCCTGCACAAATAAGACCCCGCCAACGCCAATGATGATCCCGACCAGCATGAGCATTAACCAACGGGGGATACGACGTTTACGGCGCGTATAGCCGTAGGGAGAGGGTTTGAACACCGATTTTCTGGATCGCAGCATAAGTCTAAATGTGGTGGTTGACGATAAGAATCAAGAATAACAGGGGGCGTCGATAGGAGCAGCGTCAATGCGCTGTTTCCGGTGCGACGGTTCCTGGTGGCCGGTGTTAACTATTGGCCGGCGCTGCAGGTTAGCCCTGATTTGCAGAGGCAAATTTGACTGACTCAAATCATACCCTCTTGAGCCGTTGAGGCCAAGTAGTGCTTTAACTCGTTTAAGCGTTCTATGGTGCCCACATCAAACCAGGGCTCGGGGATGACGGTGGCTGTTACCTGATCGGCGTGCATGGCCCGCCAAAGGGGGGTGCGCAACGGCGTTGGGGTATTGGGGTCACAGTCTTCGAAAAGCTTGGGGTGGACGACCGCAATACCGCTGTAGGTAAAGCTGTCAGTATTCTCATCGGTACGGGGCCGTGTCTGGGGATGAGGGGCAAAAACCATGTCGCCTTTGGGGTGATGTGGCGGATTATTAACCAGTAATAGATGGGCCAAAAGAGACTCATGACTCAGGCGCATGGCTGCCTCTTGCAATGGGGCCAGCGGCCAGGGGCACCAGACATCACTGCTGATCAGCAAAAAAGGGGCTGGGTCCAAAAGGGGCAGCGCACGTTTGACCCCTGTGGCCGTTTCCATGGGCTCGGGTTCAGGGCTGTAGTAAATGCGTAGCCCCCATTGCTGCCCGTCTTGCACATGTTGTTGTATCTGTTCGCCCAGCCAGGAGGTGTTAATCACCACCTTTTCTATGCCGGCCTGGGCAAGACGCGCTAAATGCCATTCAATCAGGGCTTTGCCGCCGACCTTAATCAGGGGTTTGGGGGTGTGGTTGGTCAGGGGCCGCAGGCGTTTGCCAAAACCAGCGGCCAGAAGCATGGCTTGTTTCATGAGTTGGGCTGTGTGTTCAGGGTAAGCCCCAGCACCGTTTGCTTGTTTTCTATACGATCCAGCAAAGCACGCAGGGGGTTGAAAAGCTCGTAGCGCTGCACTGCTTGGCGCAAATAGGCCAGCACACGAGGTAAATGCTCTAGATAATGGTGTTTGCCATCACGTTGGGACAGGCGGCTGAAAACTCCCAGAATCCTTAGATTGCGCTGAATGCTCATCCATTCATAGGCGCGGTGAAAGGTGCCAAAATCCTCGGGCACGGGTAGCCCAGCAGCCCGAGCTTTTTCCCAATAACGTATCGCCCAGTCGATTTGTTGTTCTTCTTCCCAGGTGTAGCGGGCATCCATGACCAAAGAGGCAATGTCATAGGTGATAGGGCCTAGCACCGCATCCTGGAAGTCGATCACACCTGGCTGCAGGCTATTATCGGTGGGCATCAACAAATTGGGGGAATGAAAATCACGGTGCACATAAACCTGCGGATAGGCTGCGTTGTCCAGCACCAGTGTTTCAAACACACCGTCAAGCTGCTGTCGCTCTGCCTCCGTCAAGGTGATGTCACAGTGCTGCTGCAGAAAATAGTGGTAAAACAGCTCTAGTTCGGACAACATGCGTGCGGCATCATAAACGGGCAATGCTTTGGTGTCGGCCTGTTGCATTCGTACCAGCTCATCAAGCACAATACGGTAGAGACTTTGCAGGGCAGGGCCGGCCAAATCTGCGTGCAACGCGTGAAAGACGGTATCCTGGCCCAAATCTGACAGCAACAAAAAACCATTTTTCAGGTCTGCTTCATGGATTTGTGGTACTTTTAAACCTGCTTTGGCCAAGCGCTGCTGATTATCCACAAAAGCTGGGTTATTTTCCTGTTGTGGCGGGGCATCCATCACAATGATGGACTGCTTTTGCGCTGCGACGGTTTGAGCGCGAAAATAACGTCTGAAACTGGCGTCAGTTGAGGCGGGTTGCAGCGAGTCGACATCGACCTTTAACTGGCGTTCTGGTTGTTGCAACCATTCTACCAATTGGTTAAAACGTTGGTTTGTATTCTTCATAGCGGTACTTTAGGCCATATCAAAGCAAAAAAATTGGGCACAACGCAACATAGCAAAATATTGGCAAATTGGAAAGAGTAGGTTGTATGCGCAGCGGCATGCGTTATTTTATGTGGGATTAGGGCCTTGATACCGGACAAGATTATCTTTTCGTTAGGCAAAAGCAAGATCGCCATAGCGGTGTTCACCCTGTTGTTGGGTGCTCCCACTGCCCTTGGCCAGACCACAGACCAGGTTGCCCAGCTCACCGTCGCCCCACAGTTAAAAAAGCGTACCGTACCCGAAGACCAAATGGGTATATTTTCACGCGGCGATAACATGCAGACCCTGGATTCCGATCGTTTGCGCCTGACTGGCCGGGCCGAGGTGCGCCGCAATGACTCGGTAGTCAAGGGGGACCAAATCGACTACAACCAACGCACGACCGATGTCAAGGTGCGGGGCAATGGTTTGTTGATGCAAAACGGCACGATTATCCAAAGCCCTGAAATCGACTATAACCTGGATGCCGAAACAGGGGAAATGAAATTGCCCGAGTTTTGGATGGGAGATTCTTCCGGGGCAGGGCAGGCTGAATATGCTGAAATCCTCAGCCGCAACCACATGCGCCTGGATCAAGTGCAGTACAGCGCCTGTCCTTGTCCTGAGCCCGCTTGGTACATCCGGTCGCCGCAGGTTGATTTGCATAATGATGAAAACACGGGCCTGGCGCGCCATGGGGTGTTGTATTTCAAGGGCGTGCCCATCATGTATTCCCCACTATTTGGCTTTCCCTTGCGTGAAGAGCGCAAATCAGGATTTTTGTCGCCCATTTATGGCTATTCCAGCAATAGCGGTTTAGAGCTCTCTGTACCCTATTATTTCAATTTGGCGCCTAACTATGATGCCACGCTGACCCCAAGGCTGCTGAGCAAGCGCGGGCTGCAATGGCAGGGCGAGTTCCGCTATTTACAGCCTTCGTACTCTGGCACCTACTATGGTGAATTTTTGCCCGACGACCGTAAAACGCATAGCAAACGCTGGCTATTAAATCTTGAGCACCGCCAGCGTTTTGATTTTGGGGGCAATTTGCTGGTTCGTTATCGCAAAGTATCCGACGACGACTATTTCCGTGACTTGTCTACTTTTGGGCTCAATGAGGCCTCGGTGCGCGAGCTCAGCAGCACGGCCCGCCTAAGCTGGTCACCCATGCGTTATGTATCCACCTCGCTGTCGGCAACCAAATACCAAACCCTGCAAGACGCTACCTCATCGCGTTATCGACGCCCCTCTTATGACATGTTGCCCCGCTTGGGGGTGACCGCTGCGCGCTATAATTGGGGGGGGTTTGATATTCGCTCAGAAAATACCCTGACGCGTTTTGTGATGCCCTATTACAGCGGTCGCTATGATGTGACCAATTTATGGAATGGGGTAGATTATCGCCGTGTTCGGCTGCGCCCCAATTCCACGCGTTTAAGCTCGTATACGACCCTGTCCCTGCCTTATCGGAAAGCAGGCTGGTATATCACCCCACAAATTGGTTTGCATTATAGTCATTACCGTACTGACTGGAATGCAGTCAACCGTAACGAGGCCAAGAATGCCTCGCGTTTCGTGCCCCTTTATTCCCTGGATGCCGGGATGACCTTCGAACGGGATACCCGCCTATTTGGTCATGATGCCATTCAGACCCTGGAACCCAGGCTCTTCTATTTATATGTTCCCTATGTTGATCAGGATGATATCCCTGTCCTGGATACCAGCGTAGCCACCTTTAATTTCGCCCAGGCCTTTAGCCACAACCTGTTTAGTGGGGGCTGGGATCGTATTGCCAATGCCAATCAGCTGACGGTAGGTTTGACCACCCGCTGGCTGAATGCAGAAACCGGGGCCGAAATTATCCGCTTGCAGGCGGCGCAGCGACTGTACTTTGAAGACCGCCGCGTGTTTCTAAGCGCCACGCCCAATCTGCGCGAACACCCCGTCGAGCGGGCCCGTTCCGATTATCTGTTTGGGGCTGCAGCCTCGTTGACCCAAAACTTTCATTTGCGTTTTGATACGCAAATTAACCCGGAAACCCGGGGGCGTAACCGAATGAATGCTGGCATACGATGGGAGCCCAAGCGTTTGGCCTCCTTGAATCTGAGCTATCGCTATGAACGTGATCCGCAGGCTTTCCATGACCGCACGGTGTATGATCCCGAGCGTAACAATGAACAAGTTTCCTTTGCGGGGCAGTGGCCGTTGACCAACAAGCTTTATCTGATGGGGCGCACTGACTACTCTTTACATGAAAAGCGTAGTACGCAAAATATCTTTGGCCTGGAGTATAAAGGTGATTGCTGTTGGACCGCGCGTTTTGTGGTGCAGCGTTATGCTGTCTCTGCCAGAGATTCCAATAGTGCGGTATTCTTACAGTTAGAGTTGGGTGGGTTAGGTGCCTTAGGCACTGATCCTATGCGTTTGCTACGCGAACAGGTCACGGGTTATCGTCCGGTAACTACTCCTATTCCCAAGCGTACTGTCTTTGAGAGATATGAATAATATGGATACAGACAAAATCAAGCAAATGACAACAATGCTCATGCTGGCCTTGGGCAGCTTGTTGCTGGTGGCTTTTGCCCCTGCCAGTCATGCTCAGTCTCAGTCGGCTGGGGCCATTGATACCATTGCTGCCATCGTCAATGATGATGTGATTACCCTTAGGACTGTCGAGCGGGAATTGCAACGCGTGAAAAAAGATCTTGACAGTCAGAATATTCCTTTGCCTGACGATGAAACGCTCAGAGTGCAGGTTCTTGAGCGATTGATTACTGAAAAAATCCTTGAGCAACAGGCTGACGAACTGGGGATACAGGTAACTGATGACGATGTGCAGCGTGCTGTGCACGTCATTGCCCAAAACAATGATCTCAGCCTGGAAGGGCTGCAGGCCGAAATCAAGCAGGCGGGCCTAAGCTGGGACGAATATCTAGATTCATTGCGCTACGATATTTTGGTTGATCAGCTGCGTTTTCGGGCCCTTGATGACCAAATCAACATTAGCGAAACAGAAATCGATGCCTTCCTGAAAACCCATGGGGCCAGTCCGCAGCAATCAGACTCGATGGGCATGGCCGACGAGCAAGACGAGCTCATCGAGTTGGCACAAATTGTCATTCGGGTGCCTGAAAGCAGCACTGTAGGCCAAGAACGTGAATTGCGTAACCAAATTGATTCCATCGTCAAAGAGCTGCAGGGCGGGGCTGACTTCGCCACGCTGGCAGCTTCATTTTCGGATGGTAACGAGGCCTTAAGTGGTGGGCACCTTGGGGTGCGTCCGCTAGAAGGCTGGCCTGATCTTTTCATAGAAGCTATCCGTGATCTGGCCCCCGGTGAGACCAGTGGCGTTATCCGCACAGGGCAGGGCTTTCATATCCTCAAGGTAACCAACCGGGGCACGGCTGAGCCCGTGGTCCGTCAGCGGGCTTCCGCACCTGATGACCAAGCGGGTGGTGGGCCGTTGATGGTCACACAGACCAAAGCACGGCATATCCTGATTAAACTTTCGCAGGTGGTTTCCGATGAACAAGCCCGCGAACGCCTGGTTTCTTTGCGCCAGCGCATCGAGCATGGCGAGGATTTTGCCGATTTGGCACGCAGCTATTCCGAAGACCCCAGCGCTCCCCAGGGTGGGGATTTAGGCTGGATCAGCCCCGGCGAGACGGTTCCACCCTTTGAGCAGGCCATGGATGCACTGGCTGTCGGTGAAGTTAGCCAGCCTATTCGCTCGCCCTTTGGCTGGCATTTAATTCAAGTGCTGGACCGCCGGGAAAAAGACATGAGCGATGAATACCAGCGCCTGGAAGCACGCCAAATCTTGTACGAACAATATGCTGAGCCAGCTTTTGAAAACTGGCTGGGGCAGGTACGTGGGCAGGCATATGTCGATAACCGGCTGGATCCCTCACGTAGTTCGCGCACAGCTTCACGGCGCCGCCAATGATGACCAAACACACGCCCAGAAAGCGCTTTGGTCAGCATTTCTTGCATGATCTGGCGGTTATTGATGCCATTGTGCGGGCTATCGATCCCCAGCCTGGCGAGCAACTCATTGAGATCGGACCGGGTCAATCGGCGTTGACACGGCCCCTATTGCAGCGGGCCGGGCAACTAACTGCCATTGAAATTGACCGCGATTTGGTTGCCCAGCTCGGTGCGGACGAACGCTTACAGGGGCTTGACCTGGTTGAGTCTGATGTACTGCAAGTCGACTTTAGTCAGTTTGGCAGTGCGCTCAGGTTGGTCGGCAACCTGCCGTACAACATCTCCAGTCCGCTGTTATTTCATCTGTTGCCTTTTATCGATCAGATTCGTGATCAGCACTTCATGCTGCAAAAAGAGCTGGTCGAGCGTATGGCCGCCGCGCCGGGCAGTCGCGCCTACGGGCGGCTGTCCATTATGTTGCAGGCCAAATACCGCATTATCCATTTATTTGATGTGCCACCCGAGGCTTTTGACCCACCGCCCAAAGTAATATCTGCGGTGGTGCGCATGCGCCCGATCCCGGTTCAACGTCGGATGCAGCCCAAAAATGAGGCAGTCTTTGAGCATGTAGTGATGCGCGCCTTTAGTCAGCGACGCAAAATGTTGCGTCGTGTTTTGGCGGACTGGCAGCCCTGGATTGATTGGGAAGCACTTGGAGCGCATGATAACTTGCGTGCCCAAGAGTTGAGCATTGCTCAATATATTGGCTTGAGTGACCAGCTCACCCCCCATCTCGAGGGGCAGCTTGGCTCAGGCGCTGACAAGAATCAACCAAAAAACCAATAACAGATACCGATGGCGGCGATAATGCCGCTGAGATCAGCCAGCAGAGCGCAAGGTACGGTGTGGCGGGTGCGCTGGATGCCTACTGCCCCAAAATACACTGCCAGCACATAAAACGTTGTTTCTGTGCTGCCTTGCACGGTGGCGGCGACCAAGGCGGGAAAGCTATCTACGCCGTGGTGCTGCATGGTTTCTATCATTAGGGCGCGCGCTGCGCTACCAGAAAAAGGTTTGGCCAGGGCGGTTGGCAGGGCTTCTATAAAACGAGTATCCAGGTGCACGGTTTCCAATAACCACTGTAAAACGCCCAGGAACAAATCCAGGGCGCCTGAGCTTCGTAAAAAGCCAATGGCACACAGCATGGCTACCAGATAGGGTAGTAGCTCGCGGCCAATTTCAAAGCCGCCCTTGGCACCTTCGATAAAGGCATCATAAACCGTTACTTTGCGCCAGGCTGCATAAGCCAGAAAGCCAACAATGACCAAAATCAGGCTGAGGTTGCCCAACAGCGAAGAGACAAAATTCAAGGCACTGGCGCTTAGCGTACTTAATGTGGCAACAAAAAGGGCAAAAGCCAAGATAACTCCCCCCAGGCTAAAGAGCAAAAAGGGTTGCCACAGGGGGATACGCTGAACAATGGCCACGCTTAATAACCCCACCAGGGAAGAACAAAAGGTGGCCAACAAAATGGGCAAAAAGACCAAGGTGGGGTCGGCAGCTCCTTGTTGTGCCCGGTACATAAAAATGGTGACTGGTAAAAGGGTCAGCGAAGAGCTGTTGAGGACCAAAAACAAAATCTGTGCATTGGTGGCCGTTTTATCATTGGGGTTCAGGCTTTGCAATGACTTCATGGCGCGTAGTCCGATTGGAGTCGCGGCATTGTCCAGGCCCAGGCCATTGGCAGCAAAGTTCAAGGTGATCAACCCGAAGGCCGGATGGCCATGGGGAACCCCGGGCATCAGGCGGCCAAGGATAGGGCTGAGCAACCGGGCCAGGGCTTCAATAAGCCCGGCTTTTTCTGCGATGCGCAGAAAGCCCATCCATAAGGTCAACGTGCCAAACAGCACCAACACTACCTGTACGGACAGCTCGGCCATGTCGAACAGGCTGCGCACCATGTCAGCAAAGACTTCAGTATGGTGCAAAAAGAAAAACTGATAGATCCCGCCAAGCAGGCCTATCAGAAAAAACCAGAGACAAAGGATATTGAGCATGGGCGTCGGTGGGGCAACAAAGCTAGAGGAAAATGAACAGGCAGCACTGTGGGCTGCCTGGAGAGCGATTAGTCGACACGGCCCTTGGCCTGGATGAGCTCGATTTTATAGCCGTCGGGGTCTTCGACAAAGGCGATCACTGTTGTGCCATGTTTCATTGGACCGGCTTCGCGAACAACTTTGCCACCTTTGGCTTTGATCTTGTCGCAAGCTGCGTAGGCGTCATCAACCTCAATGGCAATATGACCGTAGCCCTCGCCCAAGTCGTATTGCTTGGTATCCCAGTTATGGGTGAGCTCCAGGACGGCCCCTTCGCTTTCTTCTTGATAGCCGACAAAGGCCAGGGTAAAGCGGCCATCGGGATAGTCTTTTTGGCGCAGCAAGCGCATTCCCATGACATCGGTATAAAAATCAATGGATCGCTGTAAATCGCCAACGCGCAGCATGGTGTGCAAAATACGCATCGTTATGACTCCTGTGCAGAAAAAATAGGGATACAGGTTGGATGATAGCGCGCCAGTTGTTCTTTGGCGCTGTGATACTCAGGATAAATGATTTCAACCCATTGCCAAAATTGGGGGCTGTGGTTCATATGCATCAGATGTGCCAGCTCATGGGCAACGATGTAATCAATCAGCGCTGGGGGATAATGTACCAAGCGCCAATTGAGCATGATGGTTCCGTCACTACGGCACCAACCCCAATGCCTCTTGGACCAACCCAAGCGTAATTGTTTGTATGTTAGCCCGTGAGGGGCGGCCAGGGCGTCCAGGCGCTGTTTAAAATAAGTGCGGCCTCTGGACTGCAGCCATTTTTTGCATGCGGCAAAGATGTGCTCAGGACAGCGGGTGTCGGCTGGCAGCAGCAAACGTGCGGGGGGCGATTGCAGCGCTTGCTGTGTCTGCACGCCCGCTGGCAATCTCTGAGGTGTTTGCAGGCTTGCAGATGGCGATTGCAGGTTTGCAGGCGGTGTTTGCGGGGTCTGGTGCGCCCGCGTGCCTGTAGCCGATGGCGCCGGCACAAACCGCAGCCGCTGTTGTTCGCCAGCTTGCAGCAACACAGGCTGGCCCAGGTAGGGGAGCTGCCCCCCGAGGCACCAGACTTGTTCTGGCGTTGCCCACCAGGCCTGGCGGCTGTGCAAGCGCTTAAGCTGGCGTTCTATCCAGTGTTTTTTGGTTTCGATGGCCGCCTCTATGGCCGGTTGACGCAATCGGCGCGGAGCGCGGATTTCCAGTCCCTGGGCGTTAACATGAAAACCGATGGTACGGCGTTGGCTGCGCGTCAGACGGTAGCTTAGCTTTAGGCCACACTGGGTGATGTATTGTTGCATGAGCGCTAGGCGTTGGTTTCGGGGTAACGCTCTGGATTCAGGCGGCGCATCTCGGCTTCGATCCAGGCTTCAGCAAGCCGATTGGCTTGTTCTGTGCTGTGTTCCCGAGTATCAATGGGAGGGCCAAAGGATACGGTGATGAGCCCTGGTGTTTTGATAAATGCATTACGGGGCCAGCATTCGCCCGAGTTTAAGGCAATGGGTACAATTTTGGCCTGATGAGCTGCTGCTAATAAGGCCCCTCCCATTTTGTAACGCCCTTTTTTGCCGGGGGCGATACGGGTGCCTTCGGGGAATAAAATGGGCCAGCGCTGTTCGCGCAGCCTCAGGCCACCTATTTTTTCTATCTGCGCCATGGCATTGCGGCCCTGGCGGCGGTCAATGGGAATCATGCGCAGTAGCGCCAGCCCCCAGCCGAAAAAGGGAATGCGGTGCAATTCCCGTTTGTAAACAAAACATACCTGCTGCGGCAGATAGGCAATAAAAAACAGGGTTTCCCAGGCTGATTGATGTTTGGAGAGTAGCACAGCAGCCTCTTTGGGCAGGTGTTCTGTACCAATGATCTGCCAGCGAATGCCCAGAATGTGGCGGGCACTCCAGATGGCAAAACGGGGCCAGCCGCGGGTAAGACGATAGCGCCAATCCAGGGGCAAGGGCGCCCACAGCAGGCAGGCAAAAGAATAGGGAATGACGGTGATAATCAGCACCAATTGATAGAGCAGGGCGCGCAGCAGCAACATGTCATTCCTCACTGAGCCAAAGATCAACGACACTGGCCAAATCATCGGCAGTGATGGTCTGCTCGGGCAGGGGCTGCTGTTCTGTTCGGCGTCCGTTGCCCGTGCGCACCAGCCAGGGTTGGCAATTGGCTTGAACCGCCGCCTGAAGATCTCTAAGCGAATCACCTACCGCATGGACGGTAGTGCCCTGCAAATTAAAGCGCTTGAACGCATCCAGAAACAGTCCGGGTTTAGGTTTGCGGCAATGGCAGCCATCATCAGGCCCATGCGGGCAGATGAAGATGGCATCAACATGGCCCCCCAATTGCCCCAAGGCCCGGTGAAACTTCTGGTGGATGGCATTTAGGGTATACATGTCATATAGTCCGCGCGCCACCCCTGATTGATTGGTTGCCACCAGTACCCGCCAACCCGCCTGATTAAGGCGGGCGATGGCTTCCAGGCTTCCGGCGATGGGTTCCCATTCCTCGGGGCTTTTAATATAAGCGGGTGAGTCATGGTTAATGACCCCGTCACGATCTAGGATTGCGGTCTTCACTCGGCTAACTTGGATATATCAGCGGTTAAATTCATGGTTTGATGAAGCTCGGCCAGCAGGGCAAAGCGGTTATGACGCCGGTCCAGATCGTCATCCATCACCATGACCTCATCAAAGAACTGATCAACGGCGGCCTTGGCCTTGGCCATTGTGCTCAAACTGCCCTGAAAATCCAAGGCTTCGAATTGCGCCCGCGCCTGCGGGGCCAGTTCGGTTAAGCAATGCGCCAAAGCCTGTTCGGCGGGCTCTTGCAGTAATTCGGGCTTGAGCTGTAATGTGGTTTCTGGCGCACGTTGCAAAATATTGGTAATGCGCTTGTTGGTTTCTGCCAGGCTGCGGGCTTCGGGGGCCTGGGAAAAATCCAGGCATGCCTGAATGCGGGCAGGTACCTGGGCCAATGGAGGGTGGGTACTGAGCACGGCTTCCACTACCGCCCGAGGGGTGCTTTGGATCAGCAGATTGCGATACCGCTCGTAGATGAAGCGTTGAACCTCGGCAAGAGTGCCTTCGGCCAGCGTGTCCGCCGCGAACCCTTCGGCAGCATAGGCGAGTAGAGATTGTAGATCCAGGTCATTGGTGGCGAGCTGTCCGCCAGCCTGTAGCTGTTCATAGGCGCTGATGAGGCCCAGGGCTGCACGACGCAAGGCATATGGGTCGCGTTCACCAGTGGGTGCCAAGCCAATACCCCAAATGCCTACTAGAGTATCAATGCGCTCGGCCACAAATAAAATGGCGGCTATCAGCTTGTCTGCGCTGACAGGTTGCTGCAAGCGCAAGGCATATTGATGGCGCAGGGCAGTGCAGACTTGAGGGTCTTCGCCGTCAGCCTGGGCATAATAGCTGCCAATAATACCCTGTAACTCGGGAAACTCACCTACCATCAAAGTATTGAGGTCGGCCTTGGCCAGCCAGGCGGCTCGATCAGCCAGCTGCTCGTCGGCGCCCAGCAGGGCAGCCATGTGGGTGCTCAAGCGGCGCAGGCGCTGCACGCGCTCGTATTGGCTGCCCAGCTTGTGCTGGTAGATACTTTGTTTAAGACTATTCACCCGCTCATGCAGCGGGATTTGTCGGTCAGTCTCGTAGAAAAAGCGCGCATCGGCCAGCCGTGGATAAACAACCCGCTCATTGCCCTCGATGATATTGCTGGGGTCATCAAGCAACATGTTGCTGACAATTAGGAAATTCGGCGTGAGCTGCTTCGTCTGAGGGTCAAAAAGCGGGAAATACCGTTGATGCAAGCGCATGGCCAGAATCAGGCACTCGGCGGGCACTTCGAGAAATTCTGGGTCAAAACTGCCTGTATAGACGGCAGGGAATTCAACCAGTGCAGTCACTTCGTCGAGCAAAGCGGGCACCTCGGGGTCGCTGCCCAGGCTGGCATTTAACTGTTGGCATTGGGCATCCAGCATGTCACTGATGCGGGCTTGGCGCTTGTCAAAGGCTGCAATGACCTTGCCCTGTTCTTCCAGCAAACGCTCATAGTTTTGGGCGTGATCAATGTTGATGGGCCCCTTGGATAAAAAACGGTGCCCATAGGTATGGCGATCGGCGCTCAAGCCCAGAATTTGGGCGGGCAGGACAGTACCCCCCCATAGTATGACCAGGCCATGGGCAGGACGGACAAAACGCACACTAGTTTGGCCGTCTTCAAGTTGATACCGCATGACCTTGGGAATGGGTAAATGGGTGACCGCATATTCAAGGGCTTCTTGGATGGTATTAGCCAAGGTGGCGCCAGGGGCCTCGCCCATGGCAAATAAAAATCGTTGTTTGCCGTGGTCTTCCTGGGTTAGGTCTTCAAGTTGCCAATGGCCCCAGCCCTTGGCTTCGAGGCGCTTGCGCAGCGGCTCGGTCATTTGTCCATCGGCATCTATGCCGACATGGACGGGCATCAGACGCTCTTTAAAGGTTTGGGTAGGGGCCTGTTCAAGCACATTGGGTATTAGCACGGCAAGCCGGCGTGGCGTGGCAAAAACCTGGTGGCTGGCGTCCTCGCTCAGCAGGTGTTTTTGTGCCAGGACATGGATGATACCCTGGGCAAAGGCCTCGGACATGGCTTTGAGGGCCTTTGGGGGGAGTTCTTCGGTAAGGAGTTCAACCAGCAGGGGTTCGGTATGCTGCGTGTTGTGCATTAAAGCGCCTCCGCAGAGGTGGTTTGTAACAAGGGGAAGCCCAAGGCTTCGCGTGATTCATAATAGGCCTGGGCCACGCCGCGGGAGAGATTGCGAATGCGACCAATATAATGAGCGCGCTCAGTGACGCTGATCGCCCCACGGGCGTCGAGCAAGTTAAAGGTATGCGCAGCTTTAAGCGTTTGCTCGTAGGCCGGTAGCGGCAAGGGGATGGTTAGCAGGCGCTTGGCCTCTTTTTCGTGGTTGGCAAAATGGGCCAACAAGAGCTCGGTATCCGCATGCTCAAAATTGAATTTGGATTGCTCAACCTCGTTTTGATGGTAGACATCGCCATAGGTGATGGGATGGCCATCAGGCGTTTTGGTCCAAATTAGGTCATAGACACTTTCTACCCGTTGCAAATACATGGCCAAACGCTCAACCCCATAGGTGATCTCACCGGTGGCCGGCACGCAGTCCAAGCCGCCAACCTGCTGAAAATAGGTGAACTGGGTAATTTCCATGCCATTTAGCCAGATTTCCCAGCCCAGGCCCCAGGCACCAAGGGTGGGGTTCTCCCAGTCATCCTCGACAAAGCGAATGTCGTGCTCTTCGGCGCGAATGCCCAAGGCGGCCAGCGAGCCCAAATATACCTCAACCATATCGCGTGGGGCAGGTTTTAAAACCACCTGATATTGGTAGTAGTGCTGCAGCCGGTTGGGGTTATCTCCGTAACGACCATCGGTGGGGCGGCGAGAGGGCTGCACATAGGCGGCGTGCCAGGGCTCGGGGCCGATGGCGCGCAAGAAGGTCGCGGTGTGCGAGGTTCCTGCGCCAACCTCCATATCATAAGGTTGCAACAAGATGCAGCCGTGCTGATCCCAGTATTGATGAAGTTTTAAGATAATTTCCTGAAAGGTGAGCATGACAAAGGCCAGAAAGACGAAAAGTTAATATTTTAGCAGAAATCATGGGTTGCCCCGGGGGAGACCCCTGTCTGCACAGGGCAGTACCCCATTGATAAGCGCAGAACAACTCGGCGTAAAGGTAGAGCCAAGCGTGCACATCACTGTAGTCAGGGGCTGAGGTAACCTGACAGCTTAGTACAGGTGTTGGCCGCCATTGACCGGCAGGTTGGCGCCCGTAATGAACGCAGCTTCATCGCTGGCAACAAAATTGACCATGGCAGCGATTTCTTCGGGCTTGCCCAAGCGGCCCATGGGGATTTCCCCCAAGATATGTTGCTCGAGCACTTCTTGGGGCACCTCGGCCACCATGGGGGTGTCCAGATAGCCAGGAGAAATGGCATTGACCGTGACCCCTTTGCGTGCTGTTTCCAGGGCCAGGGATTTGGTAAAGCCATAAATGCCGGCCTTGGCCGCAGCATAATTGGTTTGGCCAAAAGCCCCTTTGCTGCCGTTGACCGAGGAAATATTGATAATGCGTCCCCAGCCGCGATCCAGCATGGGGCTGAGCAGGGGCTTGGTCATGTTGAACATAGAGTCCAAGTTAGTCCGCAAGACGGCTTGCCAGTGCTCCCAGCTCAGGTTTTTAAGCGTGGCATCACGGGTGATCCCCGCATTATTAACCAAAATATCAACCTGTGCGCCGTCTGCCTGCAGCTGCTGTGCGCAGTCCAGGCAGGACTGGGCATCAGCCACATCGACTTGGTAGAGTTTAAAGTCATAGCCGGCCTTGGCCTGTTCGGCCAGCCATTGCTCGGGCTGGGCGACTTGGGGGTATTCACCAATGAGTACACGGTGGCCACTATCGTGCAGCCGGCGGGCGATGGCGGTACCCAGGCAGCCTAATCCACCCGTAATGAAAGCAGTACGTTGCACTGGCATGAAGGCACTCCTTATGAGCGAGTAAAAGGGTCGTTCAATGGCTCGATGCGCTGATCTTGGCATTGTGCGGCCAGATCGTGCAGGGAGCCTTGGGCGAGTTGTAATCCTGGCGCAATTTCTGCCAGGGGCAATAAGACAAAGGCACGTTCGTGCATGCGGGGGTGCGGTAGGGTCAACCGCGGGGTTTGCATGGATTCTTGCCCAAAGAGCAACAAATCCAAGTCCAGGGTGCGTGGTGCATTGCGGTAACTGCGCACTCGGCCATGGGTCTGCTCTAGGGTCTGTAGTGCCTCGAGCAGGGCCAAGGGTGACAATTGGGTTTGTACCCGGGCGACCGCATTGGTGTAATCAGGACCCTGCGCATCAACTGGCGCGCTGCGATACAGGCGTGACAGTGCAGTCAAACGGGTATGGGGGATTTGATCCAGGGCTTGACTGGCCTGCCGCAAAGTTTGCTGGGCGGCACCCAAATTGGCACCCAAGCCAATATAAGCGGTGACTTCAGTCGTGGTGGGCGTAGCGTTTGCAGTCATGGCAGCACATCGGTTAAAGAGTAAAAAAACAGGTGGCAGGAATTATGCTTCGCTACTGCGTTGACGCGCAGGGCGTCGACGACGGCGTTTACCCTGTCGTCGGGGACGGCGTTCGGCAATCAGTTCACTGCGTTTTTGGGCATCAGCGTCTGCTAAATCCATCCACCATTGTGCCTCAACGCTATCCAATTCTTTGGCGGCTGCTCGAAGCTGCAGGAAGTCGACTGCGGCCCTGAAGCGGGGTTGTTCCAGTAGGCGCCAAATGGCCCGGTTGCTGATACGCTGAAAACGGGCCTGGCTAAACCAGATTTCACGCATGTCGGCTTGAATGCGGCGCTGGATAGCCATTTTGGGTGCTTCTGTTTCGAGTACTGTCGTACAGGCGTCCGCCATGGCTTGTACCACCGGAGTGCCCTTTTTTTGTTCAGCTGCCCATTGCTCGCGCACCAGGGGCCACAACAAGGCGGCAAATAAAAAACTGGGGCTAATAGGTTGGCCTGTGCGTACGCGCTGGTCAGTGCGTTCAAAGGCCAGGTCCAGAAAGAGGGCATTTTCTGGTTGAGCGTACAGGGCTGGAAAAACTGGCAGGATATGTTGAATAAGATTTTCTTGTTCAAGCTTTTGCAAGCAGGGGATGGCCTGCCCGCAGCTCAGGAGCTTGATGGCTTCGTCAAACCGTCTCGAGGTGGGTACATTATCCAACAGGTGGGCGAGCTTGGCGATGGGCTGGTGCGTCTGTGGCTCGATGGTGGCATCGAGCTTGGCAGCAAAGCGGATGGCCCGTAACATTCGGACCGGATCTTCCCGGTAGCGTGTGGCCGCATCGCCAATGATGCGCACCACATTATTTTGCAGATCACGCACACCCTGATGAAAATCGATGACCTCTTGGGTAATGGGGTCATAATAAAGTGCATTCAAGGTGAAATCGCGGCGCTCGGCATCCTCTTTGAGATTGCCGTAAACGTTGTCGCGCAAGATGCGACCATGCTCATCGGTGGTGGTGCGCCGGGTTGAAGCTGCCCTGAAGGTTGATGTTTCTATGACTTCGCGGCCAAAAACCACATGCACCAATTTGAAGCGTCTGCCGATAATATGCGCCCGTCGAAACAAAGGGCGAATTTGCTCTGGAGTGGCATTGGTGGCCACATCAAAATCTTTGGGCTGAATGCCGACCAGCAAATCGCGTACCGCCCCACCAACGATGTAGGCCTCATAGCCTTTTTCTTGCAAGACTTCGCAGACCTTGATGGCATGGCGCGAGACGTGGCGCCGATTGATTCCGTGGGTTTGTGCCGGAATGCGCAAGGGACCAGTGGCATTAGATTGAAAAAATCGGCTGATGAAGTTTTTTATTTTTCGGGTCAACATGGAGACGCTGTATTTGTCCTAGGCATTTTGGGTAAAAAGCTCAATGATTGGCCACTGGGCTTGTTCGGCATGAGTGCGTAATTGGGCGCAAGGGTTGGTTGCCACGGGGTCACTAACCATGCGCATCAGGGGCAAGTCGTTAATGGAATCACTATAAAACCAGATGCGTTCAAATTGCTCGCGATTCCGACCCAGCTGGGCCAGCCAGTCGTCTACACGAGTAATTTTGCCCTCTTGATAGCTGGGCACGCCTTGAACCCGGCCGGTAAACTGCCCGTTTTTTTCTTCCGGGATGGTAGCAATCAGGTGTTCAAAGCCAAGGGCTTGGGCGATTGGCGCCGTGACAAATTCATTGGTTGCCGTCACGATGGCGCATAAATGGCCCTGTTCCTGGTGCTTTTTGATGAGCTCTAGGGCGGCAGGGCTAATGGCCGGCTGAATAATGGTTGTCATGAATTCTTCATGCCAGGCATTGAGCTCGGCCATGGGGCGCAGTGCGATTAACCCCAGCATGAAAGCAAAAGATTCCTCGGCACTGAGATTGCCCTGAGTATAGCGCGCCATGAGCTCTTCGTTGCGGCGGATGGCTTCTTCAGGGTCGCCGACGCGCCCGGTGCGGGCCAGAAAATCAGCCCAATGGTAATCGCTATCGAGCGGCAACAGGGTGTGATCGAGATCGAAAAGCGCAAGAAAACGGGACGAATTAGTCATGGATATGTTTTTTTGGATTTTGCTCAGCCAGTAGCTGACGTAAAAAAGGAATGGTAATGGCGCGTTTGCGTACCAATGAATGGTGATCGAGGGCATCAACCAAGGCGCTCAAGCGGCTCATGCTGCGTGAATAATGGGTCAAAATCCATTGAACCACTTCGGGGCTAAGTTGCAATCCTCGGGCTTGAGCGCGATTTTGGATGGCCAAGGCACGGGCGCTGTCAGAGAGTTGTTCAAGATAAAAGACCAGATCCCAGGCCAGTCGGGTACGGAGGTCTTCGCGCAGTTTGAGCTGGCGGGGCGCTTGGGCCCCGGCCGTGAGCAAGATAAACGCCTTGCTGGAACCCTGCAAAAGACGCCAGCGGTTAAATAAACCAAATAAGGCGCTTTGCGCGGCATTGTTCAGCAAGTCTACATCGTCTATAGCCAGCAGGGGGGGCAAAGGGGTATCATCTTGGGCATAATGCAACAGCTGCGCTGAAGGGGTAAAGGCGCTGAAATAATGCCCCTGGTGGTGCTTGGCCATGGCATGCAGCAGATGGGTGCGACCTGCCCCCGGGTCGCCCCACAGGTAGACGGCACGCCCTGCCGTGCAATGCAGCAGGGCATCGATGGCGTGCTGATTAGCCCCCACGACAAAATTTTCCAGCGTAGGTGTGGGCGCCGTAGAGAGTTCCAGAATCAATTGTTGGTTCATGTGTCGTACAATTCTATACAACTTGGTATTTTTTTACATCCCATAGCAAAGCTCATGACGAATAAAACATCCTCTTTAACCTACCGGGATGCTGGTGTCGATATCGATACCGGCGAAGCTCTGGTTCAACGCATCAAACCCCTGGTACAGCGTACCATGCGCGACGGGGTGCTTTCTGGCCTGGGGGGCTTTGGCGCCCTGTTTGAAATTCCTGCAGGCTACCGGCAGCCGGTTTTGGTATCTGGCACTGATGGGGTCGGCACCAAATTGCGTTTGGCCTTCGATTGGCAGCGTCACCGCACGGTGGGTATCGACTTGGTTGCCATGAGCGTCAACGATATTTTAGTGCAAGGCGCCGAGCCGTTGTATTTTTTAGACTATTTTGCTTGTGGGGTGCTGGCCCTGGATACGGCTACCGAGGTAATCGCCGGTATTGCCCAGGGTTGTGAACAGGCGGGTTGCGCCCTTATCGGGGGCGAAACTGCCGAAATGCCCGGCATGTATCCCGAAGGGGAATATGACTTGGCCGGTTTTGCGGTCGGCATCGTAGAAAAAGACCAAATCATCGATGGGCAGACAATACAGGCAGGCGACCGTTTATTGGGTCTGGCCTCTAGCGGCCCCCATTCCAACGGCTATTCCCTGATTCGCAAAGTACTCGAGCGCACCCAGGCTCAGCCTGACGATCAGCTCGAGGGCCAGAAGCTCGTCGACTTGCTCATGGCCCCCACACGCATTTATGTGCCCAGCATCTTGTCAGCGCTGCGCGTCTACCCAGGCCAGATCAAAGGCATGGCGCACATCACTGGGGGTGGGCTCAGTGAAAATATCCCCCGTATCTTGCCTGCTGGCTTGGGGGTTCAGCTCGAGGCTCAGGCTTGGTCCATGCCCAAGGTTTTTCAATGGCTGCAAGAGCAGGGGCAGATCAGCGACGAGGAAATGTGGCGCGTATTTAACTGCGGCATAGGCATGGTGTTGATTGCGGATCCCCAGCAGGCGGATAACCTGGCAGACTACCTGGCCGGACAAGGCGAAACGGTTTATCAGTTGGGCGAGGTCATCCCCGCACCCCAAGGCCAGCCGCGCTTTCAGCGTCGCAGCGCCTGATAATTTTTGCGACGGCTAAGCCCAGACGCTGGCGACGCGGTCAACCACCTTCGCTACTACCCGTGGGTCCAGGCAGTCGAGGCGTTGCCGCTCGCTGAGCGACCGTAGCCAAGTCATCTGCCGCTTTGCCAGCTGCTCAGTCGCATGAATGGCGCGTGCCACTGCTACGTCAAAGGTTTTTTCACCAGCCAGGTACTGCCATAGCTGCCGGTAGCCCACGCAGCGTATCGATGGCAGATCCAAATGCAAATCGCCGCGTTCATACAAGGCTTCTACCTCTGCCAGCAAGCCTGCCTCAGGCATTTGATGAAAGCGCTCGGCCATGCGCGGGTGCAGTTCCTGGCGCCGGGCAGGTTCGAGACTAAGGCTGAGATAATCATGCTGAAAAGACCGTATTTTGGGCCGTTGCTGCCAGATGGAAAGGGGGGTTTGGGTGGCCCGGTAGACCTCAAGGGCGCGCTGTATTCTTTGACTATCGTTGGGGGCTAGGCGTTCGGCCGTTGTAGGGTCAATCTGGGCCAATTGGGCATGTAAGGCAGGCCAGCCTTGGGTCCTGGCTTCTGCCTCAATTTGTGCGCGCAGCTTAGGGTCGGCTTTGGGCAAGGGGCTTAGGCCACGGGTCAGGGCGTGATAATACATGAGGGTGCCGCCGCAAATCAGGACATGGCGCCCGCGCTGCTGAATATTGTTGATTAGACGAATGGTGTCCTCAACAAAAGAGGCCACATCGTATTGTTCTGCCGGGTCAACGATGTCCAGCAAATGATGCCTAATCAGTTTTTGTTCCGCGCGGCTGGGCTTGGCGGTGCCAATATCCATGTGCCGGTAAATGGTGGCCGAATCCATCACAATGATTTCTAAGGGCCAACGCTCGGCTAAGGCCAGGCTGGCAGCGCTTTTACCGGCCGCCGTGGGTCCAATCAAAAAAACGATACTGGTGGTCATCGCTATGTTCCAGGGCGAACCGTTATTGGCCGCGCAGAAATAATTTGTCTAGATCATTCAAGTGCCAAAAATACCAGGTTGGGCGGCCATGGTTGCACAGCCCTGCCCGATCGGTGCGTTCCATATCACGCAGCAGTGCATTCATTTCATCCAGAGTCAGACGCCGGTTGGCACGAACCGAGCCGTGGCAGGCCATAGTCGCCAGCAATTGATGGTGCTGGGCCTCCAGCAATTCACTGCGCCCCAATTGGGCCAGTTCCTGAAGCAGCTGGCGCATCATAGTTTCTATATCCCCTTGGCTGAGCATGGCGGGCACGGCGCGGATACTTAGATGCTGGGGTCCTCCAAGGCTAACTTCCAGGCCCAGGCTCTGCAGGCTTTCCCGGTGCTCTTCAACAAGACCGATCTCGGCTTCGCTGGCCTGCATGACCACAGGTACCAGCAAGCTTTGGCTTCCCAGGCTTTGCTGTTGGTATTTTTGTTTCATGCGCTCATAGACGACCCGTTCGTGGGCGGCATGCATGTCAATCAAGAGTAAGCCATCGCGTGTTTGGGACAAAATATAAATTCCGTGAAGCTGGGCGATGGCTATGCCTAACGGGTAGTCCTCTTCGGCGTACGGGCTAGCGGGGTCATCGGGGGCTGCGGTCGGAGTGGCCTTTCCGCTGCCGGCTACACCGCCTGGGGTAACCGATGATTGGGAGCCCGTCAGCGGCTCATAAAGAGTACGCCAAGCGTCGGGGGCAGGGGCTTGGCGCAATCCCAGGTCGCGTTGGTAGGTAGGCATGCGGTGGTTACCCCCTGAGGAGTGCGGCGCGGAGGCGTTGCCGTGGGCCCAGGCACCGGGATCGGTGGGGCCATGCATCGTTTGGGCGTCTGGCGCCGCCCCCGGGGCGGCCGTTAATGGGGGCACCTGTCCGGGGGCCTGTGTCGCAGACTGCGCCGCCCCGCCCATCGCAGCACTACCCAAGGGCTGCTGTGCCAGGGTATGGCTTAGGGTATCGAGAACAAAGCGATACACAGCCCCATCGTTGCGAAAGCGCACCTCGTGTTTGGCTGGATGCACGTTAACATCCACCTCTTTGGGGTTCACATACAAAAAAAGGACAAACTGGGGCTGTCGGTCACCGTGTAAAATATCCCGGTAGGCTTGCCGAATGGCGTGTTGAATGCGATAGTCGCGCACATAGCGGCCATTAACATAAAGCAGCTGTGGTTCTGCGCTGCCTTTGGCATGCTCGGGGCGAATAATGAAACCAAAGAGCTTGATCTGTTCGTGCTCATTATCCACTTCCAGGGCATGCTGAATGAAATCATCGCCCAAGATATCGCGCACGCGTTCCGTAAAGCTGGCCACAGGCCAATTGGCTGTGACCTTTTGGTTATGGGTGAGTCTAAAGTGCACATTGGGGTGCGCCAGGGCAATGCGTCGCAGGTTTTGCAGGCAATGGCCGTATTCGGTGCGTTCGGTGCGTAAAAATTTGCGCCGGGCGGGAACGCGGTCAAAGAGGGCGCGCACCTCGACACGGGTACCAACTGGCCCACTGGCGGGCTCGACCTGCTGATAGGGGGCGGCGATGGCCCACGCATGTTCGGCGTCGGGCGTGCGCGAGCGCAGATGTAAATAGGACACCGAAGCAATAGAGGGCAGGGCTTCTCCTCTGAACCCCATGGAACCTACCTGTTCCAGCTCGGCCAAAGAGCTGATTTTGCTGGTGGCATGTGCTTGCAGGGCCAGGGGCAAATCATCAGCCGCAATGCCAATGCCATCATCGGTGACCGCAATGCGGCGTATGCCCCCGCCATCCAGGCGCACATCAATGTGGCTGGCTTGGGCATCAAGGCTGTTTTCAACCAGCTCTTTAAGCACCGAAGAGGGGCGCTCTATAACCTCGCCCGCTGCGATTTGATTGACTAATAAGGGATCCAGTTGTTGGATAGGACGATAAGCAGACATAAACGTTAAAATGCAGTATTCTTTTGGCTCAGTATTTTTTCGTGGTTTGCGCTAGGCTTAAGCATAACGTATCCAGTTTTTTATATTGTATTATCCCCGTGTGCGTTCATCATGCCTGAATTTCTGACCATGCTTCTACAAATCGACCAATACCTGGGTATTTGGGTCGCAGAATACGGGGCATGGATTTACCTGATTTTGTTTTGCATTATTTTCAGTGAAACTGGCCTGGTCATTTTTCCTTTTTTGCCTGGCGATTCACTGCTGTTCATTGCCGGCGCATTTGGGGCTGCTGGCGCACTGGATCCGCTCGTTTTGGGGCTCTTGCTTTTTCTGGCGGCGGTGTTGGGCAATACGGTTAACTACCATATCGGCCGCTTTATCGGGCCCAGGGTGTTTACCAGCGAGTCGCGGTTTTTGGATCAAAAGGCCCTTCTCAAGACTCATGCCTTTTATGCCAAGCATGGGGGTAAAACGCTGGTGGTTTCCCGCTTTTTGCCCCTGTTTCGAACCTTTGCCCCCTTTGTCGCTGGGGTAGGCCAGATGCATGGGGGCTGGTTTCAGTTTTATAACATCATGGGCGCATTCATCTGGATTGCCGGGTTAATTAGCCTTGGTTATTTCTTTGGTCATATCCCTATTATTCGGGATCATTTGAATGCCATCGTCCTGATTGGGGTGGCAGCGGCAGCAGTGCCGGTGGCCTTGGGCGTATTGTGGCGCTTGGCTCGCCATGTGCTGGCCCGCACCAGGCGCCCTTGATTGTTCAAAACTGGTTTGTTGAAGTTTTTTAGCAACCGGTAACTGGCAACCGGCACCCGGCAACTGGCTATTAGCTGCGCTGGGCCAGCGCAGCCCCAGATTTGAAATAGCCCTGGATGCCGCTCAGGATGGCACTTGCCAATTTCTCTTGATGGGCGCCGCTGCGCAGCAGACGCTCTTCTTCGGGGTTACTGATAAAGGCAGTTTCCACCAGAATGGAAGGAATATAAGAGGCGCGCAGCACGGCAAAATTCGCCCGTTCGACGCCGCGTTTGTGCAAGCGGTTGATTTTACCGATGTTATTCAAGACCTGGCTGCCGACGCGTAGCGAGTCATTAATTTGTGCGGCTGTGGATAGATCCAACAAGACTTGGGCGACCTGTTTGTCATGCGCTTTGACATTAATCCCACCTACTAGGTCAGCCTCGTTTTCTTTGTTGGCTAGCCACTTGGCTGCTGTACTGCTGGCCCCGTTTTGCGACAAGGCATAAACCGAAGAACCACGGGCAGTGGGCTTGATCCAGGCATCGGCATGAATGGAAATGAACAGGTCTGCCTGCACCCGCCGGGCTTTCTGAACCCGCACATGCAAGGGAACAAAAAAATCACCATCGCGCGTTAAATAGGCGCGCATGTTGGGCTGGGCATCGACCAGTTTTTGCAAGCGGCGCGCAATTTGCAGCACCACATCTTTTTCCCGCGTGCCGCTGGGGCCAATGGCGCCGGGGTCTTCGCCCCCATGGCCGGGATCAATGGCGACCAGGATAGGTCGTTGGCTGGGCGCACTTTTGGGTTCTGGCTTGGGCTTCTGAACCACCTTGGGTGGAGGAGGGGCCTTTTGCCCTTGTACCTTGGGTACGGTCGTGCCCGGTGATTGGTTCATGGCCAAATCTTCGAGCACCGCGGCCAGGGGATCGTCGTCCTCAAATTGTTGTTGCAAGGCCAGAATGGGGTCTTGGGCCACCAGGGGATATAAGTCAATAACAAAACGGTATTGGTAGTCACCCACGGGCTTCAGGGTAAAAACCTGGGGGGCAATGGGTTGCTTGAGATCCATGACCAGGCGCACCACATCAGGTTCGTACTGACCTACCCGCACCCCTGAGATATAAGGGTCATCGGGTTGCACCATGCCATTGAGCTGCTTGAGTGTGTCATTGAGATTGACATCATGCAGATCAACCACCAGCCGGTGCGGGTTGTCCAGGGTGAAATGCTCGGCCTTTAACTCAGAACCGAGTTCCAGCGTGACCCGGGTATATTCATCGGCTGGCCAAGTGCGTACTGCCACCACTTGAGTAGCGTGCGCCAAACGGGGAATGACAGGGAAAACCAGCAACGTCGTCATGGCAGCCATGAAACCACGTCGTCTGGGCTGGGCTACGGCCTGTCTATGGGTTTGATGAGATTTTTTGGCCATGTTTTTCCTTTTTCTCAGGTATGCTGGGTAAGTGGTCTGAGCGCTTTTTGCCGTATGAGTTCCCGTGGTGGAAAGACAACAGGTCAGGGCGGTTCGCTGCTGGATCGCCCTGAAATCATGATATACCACGCCACGCCAGTGGGCTTGACGTAGATTGCCGGGGTGAAAGTCCTTTTAAATCAATATGATAGCCAACCTATCTAGAATCATTATAACTTCTTTTGACGGGTAGGTGAAATCTGCCCTAGGCATGACCAATTGCGACCAAAAGTGACTGGTTAGCCAGGCGTTGATAGGTTTAGCAGTTGGGCCGCCCTTAGAGGTGGCTTGGTGACCTTTCCAGAGGAGGGGTATTGTGCCCGCAAATTCGGTGGGCCGGGGTGCCCGCCGTGAGATTGGCCGGTTGCTATGAGCGGGCCGCCAGTTGTTCTAACCAGCGACGGGCCTTGTCACTGCCGGGTCGTAATTCAAGGCGCCGCCCAGGCTCTTCATAGTGAAAATAAAGCTCAAGGTCAGCTGCGGGCAGCAAACCTTTGGCCTGCTCGGGCCATTCCACCAGTACAATGGCCCGCGGCTCATAAAAGAATTCCCTAAAACCGGCGTCCAGCCATTCGCGGGGGTCGTCAAAGCGATAAAAATCCAGGTGGTAGGCATTTTGTTGCTTTAACTGATATTGCTCGGCCAGGGCATAGCTTGGGCTTTTGATTCGGCCGCTAACCCCCAAACGGCGTAAAAATGCGCGCACAAAAGTAGTCTTGCCAGCGCCCAAGTCGCCGTGCAAATAAAATAGGCCGCCGTCGGGTGCGGAGGCCGAGCTGGCCAAACAGTCTGCCAATTGTTCGGCACATTGCTGGGTTGCGGTTTCGTCGTTCAAATAAAAAGTGAGGGTCATAAACTAAGAGAGCAATCGAAGGGGTTGGCAATGTATCAAAGGGGTCGGCAAGGTATTTTATTACAGGCCGGCTGTTTGGGCACGGGGGCCAGTACGGAATGTAGGGAACCGATACCCGCTTCAGGCGCGTGGGTGATGTGCACGATGAATGGCCTGGAGGCGATGTTGAGCAATTTGGGTATAAATTTGGGTAGTGGAAATGTCGCTATGGCCCAAAAGTAACTGGATGGCCCGTAAATCAGCACCGTGGTTTAACAGATGTGTGGCAAAGGCATGACGCAGGGTATGGGGTGAGATAGGGGCCTCAATACCTGCTTGCAGGGCATGTTTTTTTACCAACTGCCAAAAGGCCTGCCGACTCATGCCCCGGCCGAGCCGAGTTAAAAACAAATAATCACAAGGCTGGGCCCCCTGAAGCTGAGGCCGCGCACGCTGCAAATAAATCAAAATTCTGTGCTGAGCATGCTCGCCCAAAGGTACTAGGCGATCTTTACCGCCTTTTCCGCCCAGCACTTGAATAATGCCGGCATCAAAATCGCAGTGATGAATCTCAAGGGCGATTAATTCACTGACACGCACCCCCGTTGCATATAGTGTTTCTAACATGGCACGGTCTCTTAGACCTTGCACGGTGTGTAGGTCGGGCGCTTCGAGCAGAGCCTCTACCTGTTGTTCACTTAGGCTGTGGGGCAGGCGGGCTGCCTGTTTGGCCGCCTTGAGGGCCTCTTCTCGTCCGGCTTCTATATGGCCCTCGCGAGCGGCCCAGCGGAAAAACTTGCGCACCGTCGCCAGGCGCCTATTCACTGTGCTGGGTTTGGGCGCAAGTTGCGGGTCGCTGAGCCAGTCTTGTAGCTGTGCGGGGCTTGCAGTGCATAAACTGCTTTTTGCCTGGTGGTCAAGCCATTGGGCCAATTGCTGCAAATCACTATGATAGGCAGCGCGGGTGTTATCTGCCAGGCCTTCTTCCAACCACAAGGCTTGTATAAACAAATCAATCAGTTCGTCGTCGTTGGCGGGAGAGAGATGAGACTGTTTCATGGGCAGGGCATTCTTGCAGGAACAGGTGGAGATATCAATCTGTGGGGCCAAGGCGCCAACCATGGCAGGGCGTTTTTTTGAATTGGTGCCGCGCCAGGGATTTAACCGGCGGGCAGTTCAGAGCGCCCAATGAGTACATGTTCGGCGGCACAGCTAGCCCACAAAGCCTGTCCTGAATATAACCCGAGCTCACCCAGTGTGGATTTTGGCTGTATGACCGTCAATTCAAGATGAGCGTTGAGCGCCAGCCTAACTTGCAGATACTCGTCGCTTTGTTGCCAATCGACCAATTTGCCAGCAAAAATGTTGTTGGCAGCTTCAGGTGCGGGTTGCTGGTAATGTAAACGCAGGGCGGAGGCTTTGATAAAAGCCAGGGCAGGGCCTCCGGGTGTCAGCTCCAGGTGGCGGCAACTGGCGCTCGTAATGGCAGCCTGTACCGTTGGGCCGTTCTCTGCTTTCAGGGTCAGTAGCGCATGCAAGTCGTCGGCTTCAATGTGGGTAATGGTGCCGGCCAAGCTATTACGTGCCGAGGTATGAACTAGCATTTTGCTGAGCAATTCCAGGTTTTCTGGCGAGCCCGGCCGCAGCTGGGCCAAATGTTGCAGGAATTGTTCGTGCAGGTTTTGCATCTGTTGGTACAGGGTTAATATTTCCTCAGCCTGCGGGCTGAGGCTGGCTCCACCGCCGCGGCTGCCACCGGTGGTGCAAATAATCAGGGGCTCGGGGCTTAGGCTATTGATGGTATGGACGGCATCCCAAGCCGCTTTGTAGCTTAGGTTGATCTGCCGCGCTGCAGCAGAAATAGAGCCCTGTTCTTGTATCGCCGCCAGCAGCGCCATACGCCGGGGGTTGCCCCAGTTAACAGCGCCGGAATGGAACCAGATCGAGCCAGCAAGTTCAATAGGTGGCAAAATATCGGACATTATGGTTTAGTTTAGTAGTCATGAGTCGCAATTTGGCGCGGGTAGCGCCGGGGCGAAAATAGTGCGTTGGCAACGCCTGTGCGCTGGCCAGTGCGATTAGCATCAAAGGCCGTGTGGCATTCACCACAGGCATTCCCAGCCATTAGCTTAGCAATAGGGGGGCAGACATGCCAGCATCCTTTACGACCCTTTACCAAGACGATTTAAACCGCCTGGTCCCCGAAGAGACGCAAATCATTACGGTGAATAACCGGTTGGCGCGCCGGGTGCTGAGTTATTTTCAGAAAAACCTGCAGGCGCAGCGGGCGACAGCAGCCATCCCCGAGGTACTGCCACTAAGCGCCTGGTTTCGACGCTGCGAAGAAGAGTTGCCATTGGGTGAAACTGAATTGCCAGCATCTTTTGTGCTGGATGCATTTAGTGCCCGACAAATATGGATGCATATTATTCAGGCTCATAGCCAAGGTGAGCAAGCGCTGATCGATGTGATGCAGGCAGCCCAGCTGGCCCATGAAGCAGATAAGTTACTGGATGAATGGCAGATAAGCGTTGATGAACTGCTGGAAAATGATGATTACCGCAGCTTTATGGCCTGGCGTCAGGATTATGAAGATTTTTTGCAGGCGCATGAATTAGATGATGAAAACCGCAGCATTGGGCGGATCATCCAGGCCCTGGGTTCAGGGCAGATTCAGGCCAGCAAGAAAAATCTGGTCTGGGTTGGCTTTCACGAATTTTCACCACGCTTAAAACACTTGCAGCACGTCGTTGCGCAGCAAAACGTCCAGCATTTTGTCCTGCATTGGCCACAGCAGCCGGCCCAACACATCTACCGCGTCGCCCCAGAAACTGCAGAACAAGAGTGGCGATTGGCAGTGCAGTGGGCCCGTGAGCAGTGTGCTGCGCATCCAACGGGCCGTTTTGCCATAGTGGCGGTTTCCCTGGAACAATCAGCCCCCTTCGCGCGTCGTGTCCTGCATGAAGAACTGGATGTGGCGTGGAATATGGCGTTGGGACGCCCTTTGTCTGAATGGCCTTTGGTGCATCAGCTGTTGTCTTGGCTGAACGTATTCCGTTTATGGCGCGAGGCTTCAGGGATGCCGGTTGTAGTGCCCCCCCAGGAACTGGGCCCAGCGTTGCTCAGTTTGCAACTGGGAACACTTCACGGGCTTCATTTCGGCGCTGCTCTAGATGCACATTGGCGCATGGAGCAAGTCTTCAGCATCACTTTTGGGACGTGGGAGCAAGCCTTATCCGCTGCTGACTCTCAATTTTTCCAGCGTTGGAGCCAGGCTTGGCAATATTTTGAGCAAGCTCCGCGGCAGGCTCAGGTTGATGAGTGGGCACAGCACTTCAAGCAGTTGCTGCAAATTTTGGGTTTGCCCACGGTGGCGGGGCTGGATAGCACCGAGTATCAGGTACTGCAAGCCTTTGAGCAGCGCCTGTTGCAGTTTGCGCGTTATGGGCTAGCACTGGGGGCCCTTTCTTATGGGCAGGCTTTAAAGGTTTTTCAGCAGCTCTGTCACGAGGTGCTCTTTCAGCCCGAGCATGATCCACAGGCCCGTGTGGATGTTTTGGGCTTGCTGGAGGCCGAAGGGGGACAGTGGGATGGCGTTTGGGTATTGGGGCTAACCGATGAGGTTTTTCCAGCGGCCCCCAAACCCAATCCGTTGATTCCCTATGCCGCTTTGCAACAGGCTGGGGCGCCGCGTGCCACCCCTGAACGAGAATATGCATGGGCCCAGCAAAGCTTTGAGCAGCTACGCCACAGTGCGCCGCAACTTTGGCTCAGCGCCCCTTGTTTTGAAGACGAAGAGCAGCTACGGCCCAGTCCAGTGATTTCTACCTTCGAGCTGGTCGAGCGGCCACTGTTCGAGGCAGAGATTAAACCGGTACCTCTCGAGAGTCTGGTCGACAATCAGGCGCCGCCGGTTGACTTTGATCGCGAGCAAATTCGAGGCGGTGCGGCCTTGTTGGATACCCAGGCACGCAACCCTCTGTGGGCCTTTGTGCGTTACCGCCTCAAGGCTCGTGCGTTGCCTTCTTATGCGCAGCTCAGCCAGGCCCATTTGTTGGGGCATTTTATTCATGAGTTGCTGGAAAAGGTTTGGCAGCAGTTGCCGCAGCCTAATCAACAAGGCTTAAGCCAGTGGTTGGCGGGCGACGCAGCCGAACAATTGGAAGCCTGGGCCCAACCTGCCCAAGCGCGGATATTTGCAGGGGTACCGCACTCATTGGCCAATCTGGTCAGCGAATGGGCGCAAGAGGTTTGTTTGGAATGGCTGCGGTTTGAGGCAGAGCGCACTTTAAATTTTGATTGCGCTGCAGCAGAAATGCAGCAACGTTGGTCTCATGCCGGGTTAAGTTTGAATCTGCGTATTGACCGGCTGGATAGATTGTCTGATGGCCGTTGGGTGCTGATGGATTATAAAACGGGTGCCAACGTGAACCTGCCTACGTCCAATTGGCAACGGGCGCGGCCGATTGAGCTGCAGCTGCCCTTGTATGCAACCTTGTTGCAGGAACAAGGGCAGGTCATTGCCGGCGTGGCCTTAGCGCATGTGGCCGCAGGGCGTGTTCGCTTTTATGGCCTGGGAGAAGAAAAACTGGAAGAAGGGTTTCGTGATACTCAGCGCATGAAGTACTCCTGGTCAGAGCTCTTAAATCATTGGGCACGGCATATGAAGCAGCTTGCTGAAGAATTTGTGCAAGGCCATGCCGATAACCAGATTGTGGATGCAAAGGATCTGAGCTATTGCGATGCGCTCGCTTTTTTGAGAGTCACAGCACAGGGGAATTATTATGACTAATAAAACACCTAGTGATCAGGGGGTACGCCAGCGCGCGCTGGCAGTGGATTCCTCTTTTTTGGTAGAAGCTCCGGCAGGTTCTGGGAAAACAGAACTATTAACCGATCGTATCCTGGCCCTTTTGGCAACGGTTGCCAAACCCGAAGAAATCGTCGCCATTACCTTTACACGGAAAGCTGCGGCAGAAATGCACCAGCGAGTACTCGAGAAACTGGCAGCAGCGCAGGGGCCGGAACCCAAAGAGCCACATCGACGTCACAGCTGGCAGTTGGCCCGGCAAGCCCTGGCCCGCGATACCGAATTGGGGTGGGGGTTATTGGATTATCCGGCCCGACTAAGCATTCGCACCATCGATGGGCTATGCGCTCACCTGGTGCAAGCCATGCCCTGGTCCAGCGGTTTGGGTGGCATGCCAGCCATTGCCGAGCAGCCAAAGCTGCTTTATGAACAAGCAGCCCGACAGACTGCCCTCGATGTTGAATCGGATCAGGCAGTGGCTGATGTATTGCGTCATCTGGATTTTAATTTTGGCCGCTGGGAAGACTTGTTGGTTGATATGCTGGGTAAGCGCGACCAATGGTTACCTGAACTGGGCCATCTGGATGATACGCAGCAGCTGGAAGCAAATTTATATGATCTGGTGGAAGAGCATTTACAGCGTTTGCTGGCTGCGATGCCTTTGGGTTGGGCACAGGATCTAGCGCCCCTGGCCCGCCATGCGATAGAGGTGTTGCAGGCCGGTGAACAGCCCTGTGATTTTGCTGCCCTGCAAGATTGGGTGGGTGAGCCATTGGATGCTACCGCCGCATTCCTGGCGCAGTGGCAGGCTTTGGCCAATTTTTTATTGAACGCACAGGGGGGATTGCGAGCGCGAATTGATAAACGGCAAGGTTTTTTGCCTCGTAGCGCAGAAAAGGAAAAATTTGAAGCATGGCTTAATGGGCAGCGGGATCAATCAGCTGCGTGGTCGGCTTTATTGGATCAAGTCCGGCGCTTTCCCTTGGGCTATACCGAAGAACAGCGGGCGCTCATGCCGGCATTGGTACGGGTTTTGCTGCGTGCTACGGCCCATTTGCATGTGATTTTTGCCCAGCAGCGCGCTATTGATTTTATAGAAATCGCACAGCGCGCCCTTTTTGCCTTGGGGCGGGCAGATGATCCAACCGAGCTTTTGTTGCAAATGGATCGCCGTATTCAGCATTTGCTTATTGATGAATTCCAGGATACCAGCCATGTGCAAATGAATATACTTGAGCGCCTGTTATCAGGTTGGGAGCCTGGTGATGGACGCACGGTGTTTTTGGTTGGTGATCCGATGCAGTCGATCTACCGTTTCCGCAAGGCTGAGGTCGGGCTTTTTCTGGCAGTCAAGGCTCAGCAGCGCATTGCCAATGTCCCGATCAAAGTGCTGCAGCTCAAAGAAAATTTCCGTTCACACCCCGAATTAGTGCGCTGGATGAACGAGTCCGGCCCCTTGTTGCTGGGGGAGCATAATGATATTGATGTCGGCGCCGTACAATTTAATCCGGCCCAGGCCTTTCAGCCAGGTGATGGGGCAGCGGTGCACTATCATGATTTCTGGAATGTGCAAGCCAAAGAGGAAGGTGCAGAAACGCCAGACAACGGCGATCTGCGTCTGCAAGCCAGTCAACAAAAGGTTATAGAGCTGTGTCGCGAGGCGCTGGCCACCTATGCTGAACGGCCGCGTCCGGTGGGGATTTTGGTGCGTAGTCGTCCCCACCTGGACGGATTGGTGCGCCTTTTGGGCGAGGCGGGAATTCCTTGTCGTGCGGTAGAAGTCGAAGCCCTTGATAGCCGACCTGCGGTGCAAGACTTGATTCAATTGGTGCGGGCGCTGGTGCACCCTGGCGATAAGATGGCATGGCTCGCATTGTTACGTTCCCCCCTTTGTGGTCTTAGCCTTGCCAGCATCTACGCCCTTAATCTGGAACTAGCGCCCGATCAGCCTATTTTAGGGCAGCTCATGCACTGGGCGCAGTGGGAAAAGGTCCTTGAGGCCGACGACTGTACCCGTTTGCAGCACTTTGTGCATGGGCTACTGAGTGTGCCTAATCGAAGCGGACGCCTGCCTTTTGCGGCTTGGGTGCACAGGCTATGGGTGCAGCTCGAGGGCCCCGGCATTTATCCACAGCACACCGATCTGGCTGATATTGAACAGGCTTTGCGGCTGCTGGAAAGTCTGGCCCCTTATGGTCAGCTAGACCTGGATGCCTTTGAGACCCAGCTGGGCAAACTCTACGCAGCACCACAAAATACAACACCAGCTGTTGAGGTAATGACCATTCACAAATCCAAGGGCCTGGAATTTGAAGTGGTTATCCTTTTTGGTTTGCATCGGCTTCCACGCTCTGATCAAACGCCATTATTAAGCATTGAATTAAGTGAGCATGGATTATTGGTGGGTGCCATCAATCGTAAAAGCAATGACAGTGATGGCCATCCTGACATCAGTAGCTTACTGCGCGAACGCGAAAAGCTGCGGGCGCAAAATGAGCTGCGCCGTTTGTTATATGTGGCCCTGACGCGCGCCCGCGAGGCCATGCATTTGGTGCTTTGTTTGGATTATGACGCGGATAAGGGGCAAATCAAAAACCCTGATTCGCGTACCTTGTTGTCGCAGTTGTGGCCTGTGGTGCAATCAGATATCGCTAGCCCTCAGTTTGACGAGGCCGAGGCTCCTGTGGCGTTGCCCACCGAGCATGCGACAGCGGGCAACTTGTTGCACCGGCGTCCAGCCCAGAGCCTGGCGCACGAGGCCATAAAAAACGCCTGGCAGCAATGGCAGCAGCAACAAGAGCAAGCTGAGCGGCTAGGGGCACATAACCAGTGGCAGTGGGATATGGATAGTCAGGATGAAGCTGCCGCAGGGCAGGTTGCGCATGCCTGGCTTGAGCGAATTGCCCGGGACGGCTTAGGCTCCTGGCCAGCAGAGCGCCTGGCAACACAAAGCGCCGTGATTGAAAGGCAACTGTTGCGCCATGGCTGTAGCCGCCAGTTTTTGGCTACCGGGGTTCAGCAGGTGATGGAAACCTTACAAAAAACTTTGGCCAGCGAGCGGGGTCAGTGGTTATTAAGCGTAGCGCAAGCCCAGCGCGAATGGAGCTTGATGGATTACAGTGGTCGAGTCTCGATTATTGACCTGGCCATCGAGCAGCAAGATCATTGGCTTATCGTTGATTATAAAACGACCATTCCACACGAAGGAGAGGGCCTTGATGCTTTCGCCCAACGCATGTTGTTGCGCTATCAGGAGCAGCTGACACGTTATTGTGAGCAGGTAACTGCTTTGGATGGCCGGCCAGCACAGGCTGCCTTGTATTTCCCTCGCATTGACTATTGGTTGCCACACGAAAATTGACGGCCTCGATAACAAGTAGGTGAATGGCGCGCCAAATTGTGGTACAGTTTGTCGTGGCGGGTCCCTTCGCATGGCTCTACAGTGAAACTGGTCAGGTCGGGAACGAAGCAGCCATAGCTGTCTCGAGTCAGTGCCGAAGTAAGGCTCGCCACTTTTGCTTTGGGCAATGCCCTTGGCGTTGTGTATGCGCTGTCATGGCGCTTTTTTTGTGCCTTTTTCCTGTTGCCGCGTTTTCCTGGCCTTGCTGGATCCGTTACACTTGAAATTGTTTATCTATGGTGACCTAGGTTCGCAACAGCATGAGCTATCAAGTCTTGGCGCGTAAATGGCGCCCTCGAAATTTTACTGCCCTGGTGGGGCAGGAGCATGTGGTACAGGCCTTGTCCCATGCTTTAGAGCAGCAGCGCCTGCATCACGCCTGGTTATTTACCGGTACCCGCGGGGTGGGCAAGACGACTCTGGCCCGTATCTTGGCCAAATGCCTGAATTGCGCCCAAGGGATCACTGCAGAACCTTGCGGGCAATGCCAAGCCTGTGTAGAAATTGATGCGGGACGTTTTGTAGACTACATCGAATTGGATGCGGCCTCGAACCGTCGTGTCGAGGAAATGACCCAGTTGTTGGAACAGGCCGTTTATGCACCCAGTAGTGGGCGTTTCAAGGTCTATACCATTGATGAAGTCCATATGCTAACTGGGCATGCCTTTAACGCCATGCTCAAAACGCTGGAAGAGCCCCCTGCCCATGTCAAATTCATTTTAGCGACCACCGATCCGCAAAAAATACCGGCGACGGTGCTATCGCGTTGCCTGCAGTTTAATCTCAAACAAATTTCGGTGCCGGTCATTGCCGCGCATCTGGCAGATGTTTTAAACCAAGAGCAAATCGCTTTTGAAGAACCTGCGCTGAATGCATTGGCGCAGGCGGCAGCTGGCTCCATGCGCGACGCCTTGTCGTTGACCGATCAGGCGATTGCTTATAGTGCCCAGGATATCCGGTTGGAAACGGTGCAATCCATGTTGGGCAGCATCGATGGCAGTCACCTGTCGGCATTGATGGAGGCCTTATGTGCCCGCGACGCTCAGGCATTGTTGACCCAGGCTGACCGCTTGCACCAGCAGGGTTTATCTTTTGCTCAAACCTTGTCAGATTGGGCCGAACTGCTATCACAGGTGGCCACCGCGCAGCGGGCTCCAGGTTTTGTCGATCCCAATTTGCCTCATTACGACGAGATTGATCGCTGGGCACGGCAACTGCCAGCCGATCTTTTGCAGCTTTATTACACGGTTGCCATTCATAGTCGCCACGAGTTGCACTTGGCGCCGACGGAATATACCGGGTTCATCATGGCGTGCCTGCGCATGCTGGCATTGACTGACGATCAGCCCGCAGCCCCGGCAGCAGCCCCAGCGCCAACCCCAGCGGCAGCGCCTGAGCCGTCTCAGACAGCGGCCTCCGAGGCGGCTGAGGTTCCCGAGCCTTCTTCCTTGACGGAACCAGAGGTTTCAGAGCCCACGGAGCCCACAGAGCCTTCAGGGCTTTCTGAACAGATGGCTATCCCCAAGGAGCCCAGCTTCTCCAAGGAAAATGCCTCCGCCGCTGCCCCGACGCATTCGGCTCCGGCTTCGTTCGGACCGGTATTGATGACAGGGGGTAAAGACCAACCCACCAAGACACAGCAATTAACGCCTGTAGTGGGTCAGCCTGAGCAAGAGCGCCCAGCTGTGCCTTTGGCAGAACAAAAAACTGTGGCCGCGCCCGGCATGTCGGCTGAGCAGACGCAGGCCGACGAGTTTGCTCCTAAGGGGGGTGCTTCTGCAACTGAGGGGGTGGATGAGTTTGCTACTAGGGGGGACGCTTCTACAGCTGGAGTGGATGCATCTGCTACTAGGGGGGATGAATTTGTAGAAGCCGACGCTGGCGCTGTAATGGGGGCAGATGAGGATGCCGATTGGGCAGGGCAAGATATGCCGGCGGCACACGAGGACGGAAGTAACCTGATGTTGCCCGCCACTTTGGTGGGCGCCGATGCCGTGTCGCCGCCGTCCATGCCTGCTTTTCGGCTGTCGGAAATGAATCCGGCCCGTTGGACAGAGCTTTCAGCGCAGTTGCCGTTGGCTGGTTGGGCCGCTCAGCTAGCACGGCATAGTGAATGGGTAGGGCAGGAAAGTAATGAAATCCGCTTGCGGTTGGAACTGCGCTCGGTTGAAGATATGCAAGCCAAAACCAAGCTGAATACGGTGCTCAATGAATATTTTGGCCAGGTCGTGCGTCTTAAAATAGAATACGGACACACGGGGGCAGAAACGGCGCGCGCCAAAGAGGAAGCCCATTTGCAGGCCCTGCAGCAGCAGGCCGAAGCATCCGTCGCTCAGGATCCTTTTATTAATGCACTCAAAGAGCACTTTGGTGCCCGGGTGATCAGGGGCTCTATTTTGGCCCATGCGCGCTAAATAGTGCCTGCCAAACCATTATTTCTACCTTGTTGGGCACAGCAAGTTTTATTAGATGCTTTTGGTCCACAATTTTATTTTTTGTCAGAGGAAAACATCATGAAAGGACAGCTAGCCGGCTTGATGCGTCAAGCCCAGCGCATGCAGGAAGATATGAAAAAAGCTCAGGAAGAGCTGGCCAACATCGAGGTCGAAGGGGCCGCCGGTGGGGGCTTGGTTAAAGTAATTGTTACCTGCAAAAACGACGTGCGTCGCGTCACCATTGATCCTGATTTGCTCGAAGAAGACAAGGACATGCTTGAAGACCTGATTGCGGCCGCCTTTAACGATGCCCTGCGCAAGGCAGAGAAAACGGCACAAGAGAAAATGGCCACGGTCACCTCGGGCTTGCCCTTGCCTCCCGGGATGAACCTGCCTTTTTAATGGCGCGCTTGCATGACCACTGTCTTACCCGAACCGGCCCCTTTAAGAAGCTTGATCGATGCGCTGAAGCGCTTGCCCGGCGTGGGCGAGCGTACGGCTCGGCGCATGGCTTATCATTTGCTGCAGCATGATCTCCAGGGGGCAGAGCAGCTGGGTATGGCCTTACAACAAGCAGTACATGAGCTGCAGCGCTGTACGCGCTGCAATGGCTTAAGCGAGGACGATATCTGCGCCTTGTGCGCCAGCCCGCAGCGCGACTCCAGTTTGTTATGCGTGGTAGAAACACCGGCCGATCAAAACATGATTGAAGCCAGCCATGGTTACCAGGGGCTTTATTATGTGCTGATGGGGCGTTTGGCCCCGATAGAAGGGGTGGGCCCGGCCGCTTTGCAACTGGAAAAACTCATGGCCCGGGCGGCCGATCCGGAAGTCAAAGAGGTCATTTTGGCCACCAACTTTACTTCAGAAGGGGAGACCACCGCCCATCATTTGTCCGAGCTGCTTGGCCGCCGCGGGGTACGTTTGACCCGCTTGGCCCGCGGCGTACCAGCGGGCAGCGAGTTGGAATATGTCGATGCCAGTACCATTGCCTGGGCATTGCATGAACGCAAAAACGCCTGACCGGCCCGAGACGGCGTGAATCGGTTGGCCTGTCTTTGGTTGGCTGCCAAGGTAGCACCAGGCCGGGCAATAAACTAAGGTTCGCCTTTGGCCTGATATTGTTGTATCAGCTGTTCAAGACGCTGAGCGTCGTGGATAAATAACCGGATTCCTTCGGCCAGTTTTTCAGTAGCCATGGCATTATTATTGAGTTCGGTGCGAAATACCACCTCGTTGTTGGGCTGCCAGGCGATTGCCTGACTTTTAGCGAAATCAGGGCTTAGGGCGCGCTCAAGCGTGCCTTTCTGTTGCTCAAGTTCATCCAGCAAAGCAGGGCTAATCGTTAGCAGATCGCAGCCGGCCAAAGCAATAATTTGACCGGTATTCCTAAAGCTGGCCCCCATGATTTCTGTTTCAATCCCATAGGCCTTGTAATAGTTGTAGATTTGATGCACCGATTGCACCCCGGGATCATTCAGGCCGGCATGCGCAGACTCATTCCACTGGTTACCGGCTTGGGCCTTGTACCAATCGTAGATGCGCCCTACAAAGGGGGAGATCAGGCTGACCTTTGCCTGGGCACAGGCCACGGCCTGGGGCAAGCTGAATAGCAGGGTCAGATTGCAATGAATGCCTTCTGCCTGTAGCTGGCGGGCTGCCTCAATGCCCTCCCAGGTTGCCGCAAGTTTAATGAGCACGCGTTCGCGGGGGTGGCCGTTAGCCTCATAAAGTTGAATGATATGTCGGGCGCGTTCAACACTGGCCTGGGTATCAAAAGAGAGCCGGGCATCTACCTCGGTAGAAACACGCCCGGGGATCAGGGCGAGAATTTCGCCGCCCAGGGCAACGACCAAGCGATCTGCTAGTTCGTTCAGGCTTGCATGGGGATGGTCTGTGACCATCTTGGTGAGCAAAGGCTGATAGGCCTTTTGCTTCAAGGTATTAAGAACCAGTGAAGGGTTAGTGGTGGCATCGGTGGGCCGATAGCGGCGAATGGCTTCAACATCACCGGTATCTGCTACTACCGTAGTCATTTGCCGTAAAGCATCAAGTAAAGCTGTCATTATCGTGTTACAACAAAATCCGTTAAGCAGAGTGACCAAAAGTGTTGGCTTTTTAAGGCCTTGGTTTAGGTTCAGGCCAACTCAAGGTATAATCTGCGGGTTTAAATAAATTCATAAAAGCTGGGGTATCAACGTGTTGTCGTCAATTTTTTCCGGCACATCGCATTTTGCTCGACCGGCCCTTTTGGCCCTGGCCGACGGGTCGGTTTTTCATGGTTATGCCTTTGGTGCCCAGGGGCATGCAGTGGCCGAGGTGGTTTTTAATACGTCGATGACGGGCTATCAGGAAATCCTGACTGATCCAAGTTATTTTGGCCAGATCGTCACCTTAACGTATCCTCACATTGGTAACACTGGGGTAAACCCCGAGGACGCTGAGTCCAAGCGGGTCCAGGCTGCCGGCTTGGTGGTCCGAGACCTTGCTTTGCTGATGTCCAATTTCCGGGCTCAGCAAGATTTGCCTGCTTATCTGGCCCAAAACAATATTGTGGCCATCACCGGGGTTGATACGCGCAGCTTAACACGGTTGATCCGCGACAAGGGCACCATGGCTGCCTGCATTTGGCCTGGCGAGGACGCTGAAGCAGCCCTGGCGGAAGCCCGCGCTTTTGACCTGGCCCGCAATAAAAACCAGGTATTAGCTGTAGCTACCGCAGAGCCTTATGAATGGCAACAAGGCCCCTGGGTTTTGGGTCAGGGTTTTTCAGCAGCGCCGCCTGCAAAAAAACATGTTGTGGTGGTAGATTTAGGGGCCAAGTGCAGCATTTTGCGCCTGTTGGTCGAGCGCCAATGCCGTGTGACAGTCGTGCCCGCAGATAGCAGCAGTGACGATATTTTGGCTTATCGGCCAGATGGCGTCGTACTCACCAATGGACCAGGTGATCCACAGGACTGCACAGCTGCCATCGCTACTGCTCAGGCACTGCTTGAGCGCCAAATCCCCGTTTTTGGCATCTGTCTGGGCCATCAGGTCCTGGGCCTGGCCTTGGGGGCGAAAAGCTTCAAACTTAAAGCCGGCCATCATGGCGCCAATCACCCGGTACAAGAGCTGGCCACCGGAAAGGTTTATATCACCAGCCAAAATCACAATTATGCGCTCGATGAGCAATCTTTTACTGATGACATGCAGCTAACACATATTTCCCTGTTTGATCGCAGTGTTCAGGGCTTTACTGTCAAAAATCGGCCCGCGATGGGCTTTCAAGGTCATCCGGAAGCCAACCCAGGCCCCCGCGATAGCGCAGCCTTGTTTGATCAATTCATCAGCTTAATGTCCCCCTCTCCAACAGCTTAAGCCAAAGGTCAACGACGCATCATGCCAAAAAGAACTGATATTGAACGCATCCTCATTATTGGCGCCGGCCCGATTGTGATTGGGCAGGCTTGTGAATTTGACTACTCGGGGGCACAAGCTTGCAAGGCGTTAAAGCAGGCCGGCTATCGCACCATTTTGGTCAATAGCAATCCGGCAACCATTATGACGGATCCCGATACGGCCGATGTGACTTATATCGAGCCCATCACCTGGCAGGCAGTAGCCAAAATCATTGAAACTGAACGCCCCGATGCACTGTTGCCCACGATGGGCGGGCAGACGGCACTCAATTGTGCACTTGAGCTCGATCGGCAAGGCATTTTGGAAAAATATGGGGTAGAGCTGATTGGCGCCAATGCCGAGGCCATAGACAAGGCCGAGGACCGCCTCAAGTTTAAAGACGCCATGACTGCCATTGGCCTTGAGTCGGCCAAATCTGGCATCGCCCATAGCATGCAAGAAGCCTGGGACGTGCAAGCGAGCATCGCTAAGGAAGCCGGTACCTCCGGGTTTCCCGTGGTTATTCGACCCAGTTTTACCTTGGGTGGCACCGGGGGCGGCATTGCCTATAACTACGAAGAGTTTGAAACTATTTGCCGCCGTGGCCTAGAGGCTTCCCCCACCAGCGAGTTGCTCATTGAGGAATCCCTGCTGGGTTGGAAAGAATATGAAATGGAGGTGGTACGCGATCAGGCAGATAATTGCATCATTGTGTGCTCCATTGAGAACCTGGATCCAATGGGCGTGCATACTGGCGATTCCATCAC
>Ga0079226_10000158_pt1 | contig 43130 bp, 38 predicted proteins | sample Poulit2014_FD_76345 | JGI IMG/M metagenome (GOLD analysis project Ga0079226, IMG submission 76345) | Agricultural soil microbial communities from Georgia to study Nitrogen management - Poultry litter 2014 | ecosystem: Environmental > Terrestrial > Soil > Agricultural land | place: USA: Georgia...
CTTTTTTTGTTATCGTATCATATTGGTTATTTATAAAAATAAAAGCTAAGTCCACTAGGGCTTAGCTTTTTAAAGTTATTCTTTGTCTTTCATTTTCCTCTATACTTCCCTCGCATTCTCAGCACTGCCATGCTCGGAATATACGAGTAATCGTGGTGAAGGAATGTCGATGCCTCGTTCGAATAAGTGTTCTTTCACTTCTTTACGAATAATTCGTGCGCCTTGCCATTGCATAACAGGTGTCGTTTCAGCGCGAATTCTAAGAACGTAATTCGATAGTTCAAGTGCTTGTACACCGTTGATTTCAGGTTCGCCGACGAAAACGTCATACTTTTCCGGGAGCTGTGGCAAGATTTCAGTGACCATTTTTTCAGCTTTCACGATATCTGTTTCATACGGAAGGTTAATTTCAACCATCGCAAACCCGTTAACCGTCGAATAGTTCGTGACGATTTCGATGTTTCCATTCGGAATGACGTAGCGTTGACCATAGTAACTTCGTAACGTCGTTGTACGTAAGCCGATCACTTCTACATCACCTTCAATATCCCCAATCTCGATATAGTCACCAACCGAAAACTGATCTTCAAAAATAATGAAAAAGCCAGAAATAATATCTTTTACAAGTTTTTGTGCACCGAACCCGACGGCTAACCCAGCGACACCGGCACCAGCGAGCATTGTGCGGATAGGTACATCAAATGTATCTAAAATCATTAAAATAACGATAGCTACGAGGACGTAAGAGAGCATATTATTTAATAAGTTTCTTAATGTCTGTTCTCTTCTATTTGTCGTGAGGCGAATTTTTGAATGAGCCTTTTCTTTAAATATCGTGTTAATTGTTCGCGTACCAATTGTTTTTATAATAAACGCTAAAATAATAATGACGACTACTCTAATCGCTTTCTCACCGACCCAGACCCATAAACCTGAGCCGGAAGCATATGCTTGTAATTTATTTATTATGTTCATTAACAATGACATCATCCTTTTAACATGCTACTTTTTCACATTTAAAACAAGTTGTTTATCTATTGTAGAACTTGAAAATTAATCATTCAAGGAAGTTGATTTTATTTAACGTCTTCATTCGTGTTGTCATGTGATGAATATGTTCGTTTTTAGACATCATTATTGATTGTTAGATATTCATTAAAAAAAGAAGTGTTTAAGTACTTGCTTTTTTATCTAAAAATGATTAATCTTATTATAGATAAATTAAGTCCATAATGGATATATTAAATAGATAAAACACGAGGTGGTCGTATTGAAATTAAAAAAAGCAGTTGAACAAGCAGCATGTATATTAATCTTACTTGCGACACAGGATCATCAAATTCCTTTATCAACGGATGAAATTAGTGACCGTTTAGAAGTTTCGCCTTCATATTTGAAAAAGATTACTCGCAGGTTAGTCGTTAAAGATATTATTACTTCGGTTTCGGGTAATAAAGGAGGGATTTCATTAGCGAAAGATTTAAATGAGATTAGCGTACTAGATGTTATTGAGGCTGTTGAAGGTCCTATCGAAATGTTTAAAGATACAGGTTTAATTAATTTTGTTTTCGAGGGAGGAAAGTTTACTGAGAAAGGTAACAATATTCTTCATCATTTATTTCATCATGCAGATAAATTATTAATTGATTATTTTTCAACAGTTACTTTGGCTGATCTTATGGACGAAGTATTTGATTCGTCTAGCGTACCGAAAATAAACTGGAATGATATGTCTTTAAGTGAGTTTTTACAGCAAGGAAAAGGTGAAAATAATGAAGATGTTTAAAGCTGAATGGAAGAAAGTATTTACCAATAAAAAACTTATGATGATGATGGGTGGGATATTGTTCGTTCCAATCATTTATGCTGGTATTATTTTGAGTGCTTATTGGGATCCTTTTGGCAATACGTCAAATCTTCCAGTAGCTGTCGTTAATTTAGATGAGTCATCATCATTTGAGGATCAAACGCTACGTGTTGGTGATGAATTAATCGGTAATTTAAAAGAAAATAATGATTTAGATTGGCACTTTGTCGATGAGGATGTTGCGAAAAAGGGATATGAAGCTGGTGATTATTACATGATCATTACTATTCCAAATGATTTTTCTGAAAAAGCTTCAACAGTCCTTTCAGATCATCCAGAAGAAATGAGCTTGAAATATACTGTTGATCCGGGAAGGAACTTTTTTAGTGTGACAATAAGTGAGCAAGCGATGAAGACGATTAATGAAGATATTTCAGCAAGCGTGACGAAAGAATATACAAAAGCTATCTTTGCGCAACTTGAACAGATAGGGGAAGGTTTTGCTGAAGCAAGAGATGCTGCTGAGGAGATAGAAAAAGGCGCAGAAGATTTAACTGAAGGAAATGGAGAAATTACGAGTCACTTAAATAGTATGTCTTCAAACATGTTGTCATTTAAAAGTGGTACTGAAGATGTTCAAAAGGGATTAGAAAGTTTTAATCGTGGGATAAATGATTTAAACAGAGGAGCTGTCGACTTAAATGCGGGAATTGTTGACTACACGAACGCTGTTCATCAGTTAGAAGAAGCAGTTGCTCCACTTTCTAATGTAAAAAACAATGGAGACCCTCTCGGTGATGGTCTGAAAAATTTATTAGCAGGCAGTCAGCAGTTAAATGACGGGCTCGTTGCCCTGAATAATGAAGTACCTACAAATGGTGAAGTTGATCAGTTAATTCAAGGGCTTTCTGATGTACAGCGAGGGGTCAATGAACTACAAGGAGTCATCGCAGAAATAGATGCTCCCCCAATATTAAGTGAACAAGTAAACACATTAAATAATAGTGTAGAAGTGTTACAGCCACAAGTAATTGGTGCACTTGGAGGGTATAAAAGTATTAATCAAGCAGTTGCAGGGGACTCAGGGTTAATCGCAGGTTCTTCTCAACTGACGAAAGGGTTAGATCAAGCGATTCAAGGAAATAAAGAAATAGTAGCCGTTTCTAACCAAATGACGAGTCATTTACCACAATTAATTGCAGCGATTGATTCCCTTAGTGCGCATTCAGAAGATTTAAGAAGTGGTTCAGCATCTCTTGTGAATGGGACTGAGGTTATGTCAAACGAGTTCCCTTCTTTAGCTGACGGGACGGCACAGCTTAATCAAGGGGCGACAATGCTTAATAAAGGTATTGAAGATTTAGCTACAGGGTCATCGGCTTTAGGTGACGGGATGGCTTCGTTAGACGAAGGGGTAGGAGAGCTCGCTTTTGAGTTATCAAAAGGAGCAGAGTCTGTTGATAATATTGCAGTAGGTGATAGTAATTTTGATATGATTGCTTCTCCAACGTCTTTAGAAGAAAATGAGTCTAGCACTGTTAAGAATTATGGTCATGCACTTGCTCCTATGTTTATTTCTCTCGGATTATATATTGGGGCATTGGCGTTTAATTTAGTTTTCCCATTGTCTGAACCATCTGTTAAACCGACATCAGGATTTTCTTGGTGGTTTAGTAAATTTTCACTCGGATTTGTCGTATCTGTCGGTGCTTCACTTATTTTAACAGTGATTCTTTTATTCGGGATGAATTTAGAAGTAGCAAGTGTAAGCCAATTCACTTTAATAACAATTTTAGGGTCTATGACTTACATGTTCTTTATGATGTTATTAGTCATAACGTTAGACAACCCGGGAAGATTTATAGCAATGATTCTTCTCGTGTTACAACTTGCATCTAGTGGTGGGATGTTCCCAGCTATTTTGCAAAACAGTTTCTTCCAAGCAATTAATCCGTATATGCCAATGACTTATGTTATTTACGGACTGAGAGAATCAATGACGTCATCTCTTGGGAGCGGCGTATTTAATTTAAGTATCATTGCATTGCTCGGCTGTATTATTTTATTTAACATTTTAATCTGGTTATACTTCCATGTCATAAATAAAAAGAAAGTGGCAGTAGCTCTACAAAATTAACATTCAATCGTATAAAAAAATAAGTGCCCATTAAAAAACGACTATTCGCTATTTGAATAGTCGTCTTATTCCTTTTCGAGCAATGCGTCTGCCGATTCGCTTGCCAATTCTTCCGCGCCTAATAGCATTGAGATCATTAGATATTCGGAGTAATTTATAAATAAGTGGTTTTATTCTCATAAAATTCGCTCCTTTTATTATTTATTATTATGCGTTCATTCGTATTGTTACTTCTATTGTATGAAAGATTAACTAGGTAAGCAAGATGAGAATAAGTATTTAGACCTAACAAACACTTATAAGTAGATGCTCATCTTGTGCATTCATTTATTTAACATTATAATCATTCATAATAAGTATTTAAAATAAGGGTGAATATTTATGACTCAGTTAGTGCAATGTATACCTAATTTTAGTGAAGGACGCAATATTGAAGTGATTAATCGCTTAAAACAGATCGCAGAAGAAGCGAGAGGCGTGACTGTTTTAGATGTGACGTCAGATGAGGATCATAACCGGATGAGTATTGCGATGTTAGGCGCTCCAGATAAAATTGCTGAAGTTGCGTTTTCGCTCGTAAAGTATGCAACAAAACATATTAATATGCAAGAACATTCGGGTGCACATCCACGGATGGGAGCGACAGATGTTGTTCCTTTTGTCCCGGTGAAAAATATATCTATGGAAGCATGCATTCAGTTATCAAAAACGTTTGCAGAACGTGTGAGCGAAGAACTTAATGTACCAACATTTTTATACGAACATTCAGCATCATCGGCTGAGCGAAAGAATTTGTCTCATATTCGTCACGGGCAGTTTGAAAAAATGGCTGATAAAATAAAGAAAGATGAGTGGAAGCCTGATTACGGTGAGCAACGTATCCATCCGACAGCTGGTGTGACAGCAGTGGCAGCACGTATGCCGTTAGTCGCCTTTAATGTGAATTTAAATACGCCAAATGTAGAAATAGCAAAATCAATTGCTAAAATCATTCGTGAATCTAATGGTGGGTTTAAAGATTGTAAAGCGATTGGGCTAAAATTAGCAGAACGACATATGACACAAGTATCAATGGACATTGTGAATTATGAAGTCATTCCTCTTTACCGCGTATTAGAAACGATTCGAATGGAAGCACGTAGATATGGCGTTGACGTGTTAGGGGCGGAAGTGCACGGCATTGCTCCGGCACAAGCACTCATAGATAGCGCTGCTTACTATATGCAATTAGAAGATTTTAATGCAGAGAAGCAAGTGTTAGAGAATAGAGTATAATTTAATATGACTGATATGAGGGTGATCAAGTGGATATCGGAAATGCTATAAAAAAAGAACGGATGAATCGTGACTTTTCGATTCGTGACTTAGCAGAAAAATCAGGATTGTCTCCAGGCGCGATAAGTAAAATTGAAAATAATAAGACGATACCAAATGTAATAACGATGAAAAACATAGCGAATGCGATGGGGCTGTCAGCAGCTTATTTTTTTATTGATAAAGATGAAGACTTAGCTGAGTTAATAAGAAATAAAAGAAGGCCGATTTTGCAAAGAAATAAAAGTGAGCTAGGTGTAGTGACAGAAGAGTTGCTATCAAGAGGACCGAATCATTTAATGCAACCGTGTATCATTACATTTCCAGGGGGAAGTGACTCGGAAGATGCAGTCACTCATCAAGGAGAAGAATTTACATACGTACTTAAAGGAAAAGTGTTGTGCGTGCTTGAAGGGTATGAAAGTTACAAGTTAGAAGAGGGGGATACGTTATATTTTCCAAGTACTGTCCCTCATCGTTGGGAAAACTTGTCCGAAACAGAAGAAGCAAAAATTATGGTAGTCGCGACACCGCAAAGTTTTTAATTAAAACGAATGTGCGTTTGTTTGAGTAAACTTCTTTAATAACACGTTGTTTAAACGAAAAAGTTATTATAGAAGTTTATTTTTTTATGTAATTTTTAGAAAATTCCCTCATTTTAGTTGTGTGCATGATTTTCTTATGTTATGATATTTTAAATTCCTAAAGGAAACATAATTAACTTTAAGAAACACACAACGAAGAAGCTCCTGAGGAAGTGATAAAGGAATCAACATACGAGGAGGAGAATCATGTGAGTAAAAATGATGAAATTACGTTAGTTGCAGATGTGGATGACAAGATATCGTTTAGTAAGGCTATTTTATTAGGTTTTCAACATGTTTTGGCAATGGATTTATATATTGTACCTATTATATTAGCAAGTATTTTAGCTTTTACTATCGGAGAAACTTCTATTCTTATTCAAGCAACATTCTTATCGGCAGGTATTGCAACAATTATTCAAGTGTCCATTGGTATTAAATTGCCAGTCGTACAAGGACCATCATATATTCCTATAGGTGCTCTAGCATCCATTGGTGGGAGTCTTGGTATTCCAGCTATGATTGGTAGCTTAATCCCAGGAGCTATTTTAATTACTTTATTAGGGTACTTTAAAGTCGTAGGGAGATTAATCAGAAGAGTTGTTCCGCCTATTGTGGCAGGTACAGTTATTTTAGTTATAGGTATTGCTTTAATGCCTGTCGCTATGACTAATATATTTCAAGGAACAGACGGATCTCACGGTGAGAACTTAATTGTTGCAACATCTTCAGCCGTTGTACTCGTTGTCTTATTAGTCATAGGTTCACGAGTAGGGAAAGCACTTCAAATCGTTAAATTAACGTCTGTTTTAGTCGCACTTATCGTTGGAACAATTATTGCGATGACATTTGATATGGTTGATTTTTCACCAATCTTAGATGCACCATGGATTGCGTTACCTCATTTATTTGGTTTCGGTATGCCAGTATTTGATCTTTCCGCAATTGTAACGATGATTTTTATTTATTTTGTTATTTTAATTGAAAGTACAGGCACTTGGTTTGCTGTCGGAACAGTTATTGATGAAGAAATCACGAGAGAAAGAATTGATAAAGGTACTGCTGGTGAAGGGTTAGGACTCACGACGGCATCACTATTAGGTGGTTTACCAGTAACAGGTTATTCAACGAATGCTGGTATCATTGCTGTCACTGGAGTAGCTAGTAGACAGGCTATTCTTGCAGCAGGAGGTATTCTCATGTTATTAGGATTAGTGCCTAAATTCACTACGTTAATTTCAGTTATTCCTGAAGTTGTTATTATGGGAGTATTTACGATCGTAACAGTTATTATTGCAATGAATGGATTAAGAATTATAAAGCATGTTAAGTTAACGGAAAGAAATATGTTAGTGATAGGAATACCTATTTTATTCGTTATTAGTGGTATTGTTATGCCAGAAGAAGTGATGAATATTTTCCCGGAATTTATTCAATATTTAATTTCTGCGGGGATGGCTATAGGTGCATTAATGGCTGTATTATTAAATTTAGTTCTTAAAGAAGATAAAAAATAATCGGATGAAAAGGATGAATAAATATGTCACAAACTTTATTGAAAAACGCGTATATTATTACAATGAATAAACAATCAGAAGCGTACCGTTCGAGTCATATTTTAATTGAAAATGATCGAATTAAGTCGATTGGCGATATTGATGATAAGTTACTTCAATCAGATGTAGAAATTATCGACTGTGAAGGTAAAATCGTTATGCCAGGTTTAATTAATACACACGTACATGCAACTCAGCAATTAGGTAGAGGGCTAGCAGATGACGTAGATTTATTAACATGGTTACGAAAAAGAACGTGGCCTTATGAAAGTAGTTTGGGTGAAGAAGAACAATATATTGCTGCAATTGCTTGTATTATTGAGTTAATAAAATCAGGTGTTACTTCATTTGCAGAATCTGGAGGCTTTCATGTGGACGCGATTGGTCGAGCGGTAGAAAAAATGGGTGTACGTTGTGCGCTCGCTCGTTCGACAATGGATATGGGGGAAGGTTTGCCAGAAAATTGGGTAGAAAGCACAGACGAAACGCTAAACATTCAAAAATCCGCCTATAATAAATGGAATAATGCTGCAAATGGGCGAATTAAATATTGGTTTGCTGCTCGAACAATTTTTAATGTGACTGAAGACTTGCTATTACGCACGAAGCAACTAGCTGATGAATATGATACAGGTATTCATATGCACGTAGCTGAAATTCCTGAAGAAATGGCATTTACTAAAGAGAAATACGGCATGACGACCGTTGAATATTTAAATAGTATCGGTTTGTTAGATAAAAATTTACTGGCAGCACATACAGTGTGGTTAACGAATAATGAAGTAGATTTATTTTTATTACATGATGTGAAAGCATCACATAACCCAGCAGCAGCTATGAGGGTGCTTGGTTTTGCTAAAATACCAGAAATGCTACAAAAAGGAATTACTGTCTCGATCGGAACTGATGGAGCACCGTGTAATAATCGGATGGATATGATTGATGAAATGAACTTAACAGCTCTTATCCATAAAGGTCGAACGCTAGACCCGACAGTCGTTCCTGCAGAAAAAGTGTTAGAAATGGCGACGATTAATGGGGCAAAAACAATTTTACAAGAAGATGAGATAGGTAGTTTAGAAGTCGGGAAAAAAGCTGATTTAATTATTATAAATCCTAAGTCCATTGGAAGCTTACCAGCACATGACCCTTTGTCAAATATCGTATATGCATCTCATTCATCAAATGTAGAGTCGTCAATGTGTGACGGTGTTTGGATTATGAAGAACAGACAAGTAATGATGGAAGATGAATCGTCTATATTAAATTTAGCTGAAGAAATGGCCGCTGGGATAAGAAAGAAAGCCGGTATCGAATTACCGAGCAGATTTACTATGATTGATTAAGTAAAATATGTGATATAATTATTGATGAAGTTAAATTTAGGATAAACAAATGAAAATAATAAAAATAAAATAATAGTGAAAGAAATATCCTGTCACTCTTAAGGGAGGATAGGATATTTCTGTCATGTATATGTTCTTTGCTTTAGCCTAATTTCTTCATAGTAATTTAAAAAACTAATTTATTTTTATTCGTTATCTAGTCATTTCTGAATAACGTATAGTCATAGATGACTAAGGAGGAGCTTTTAAATGGCCTTAAAAAATGACATATTGTTAAAACAGATTATTAAGTACTCATTTGATGAGATTTTTATTACGGATGATTCAGGAAAAGTACTACTTGCTAGTGAGAGCTTTCAAAATGTTTTTGGTATTAATATTGATGAAATTGTTGGGAAAAATGTGTATGACTTAGAAAAAGCAGGTATATTATTTCCTTCATCAATTACTGCACGTATATTACAGACGATGCAAATGGAAACGACGATACAGCAAACGCCAAAAGGGAGGAAGATTGTTGTTTCAGGTTATCCCATTTTTGAGGCAGGCGAATTAATTGGATCAATCTGTATTTCGCGGGATGTGACAGAGTTAGACTACCTTAAGCAAACAAATGAACAAGTTGCTGAAACGATGCATAAGTATGAACAAGAGTTAGAAGCTATTCGTTTAGGTCGTGAATCAGAAGGAACAGAAGAGAAACGCATGAATAAAATATTAGCACTCGTTAAAAAAGTTGCGAGCCTTGATGTAACAGTTCTTTTAACAGGGGAATCAGGTGTAGGAAAAAATTATATTGCTCGGAAAATACATGATCGATCAAATCGGAAAGATGAGCCTTTTGTTGAAATTAACTGCGGCGCTATACCAGAGTCATTAATCGAATCAGAGCTTTTCGGTTATGAAGAGGGAGCATTTACTGGTGCAAAAAAAGGCGGCAAAAAAGGTTATTTTGAAGCAGCTGGAAAAGGGACAATCTTTTTAGATGAAATATCAGAACTATCATTAAACTTACAAGTGAAATTATTATCCGTTTTACAGAACTATGCGATTCAGCGTGTAGGTGGTCATACAATTGTTCATCTGAATTGTCGCATTATTTGTGCAACAAATCAAAATTTACAGAAGCTCATTGAAGAGAAGAAATTTAGAGAAGATCTTTATTATCGTATTAATGTTATTAAGATGGATATTCCGCCGTTAAGAGAACGAACAGCTGAACTAGATCGATTGATTCTTGAATTAGTAGAAGAATTTAATGAAAAATATAAGACGCATAAAAGACTTTCGAAATCATTAATTAATTGGATTCGAAAACAAGAATGGCCTGGGAACATTAGAGAATTGCGGAACTTTATCGAACGGATTCACATAACGTCAAATGATGAAGAGATTACATTAGAAGATGTGGGCGTAAGTAAAGAGAGTGATGAAAGTGTCAGTTTAGAAGCGTATTTAGAAGAAGTAGAAAAAGACTTTATCATAGATATGTATAAAAAGTACCCGTCTAGCGTTAAATTAGCTAAAAGACTGCAAATTAGCCAGTCAACGGCGAATCGAAAAATTAATAAATACGTAAAACCTAGTCAGTGATGACTAGGTTTTTAAATGTAAAGATTGAACAATTAAATGAATAATCAGTTAAATCCTTTATATATCAGTGTTTCGTCTTTTAGATAAAAGTTGGCATGATTTTTGCTATATGAAAGGTGAAATGAATTTTACTGACAATGGAGGAATTATCATGGGAGATAAACAAGAGAAAAGATTAAATTTACCTTTTACAGGAATTTGTACGTTTGGAAAGTATCCGATTTGTACAGATTTAAATAATTTAGATGCAGATGTTGCAGTTATAGGTGTACCAAATGATATGGGAACACAGTGGAAGTCTGGCGCTAGAATGGGACCAAGAGGTATCCGTGAAGGTTCTACATTATATAGCTTTGGTTTAGAAGGTGCTTATGACATTGAAAAGGACATTATGTACCTTGGTCCAGGTTGGGATGTTGTTGATTGTGGCGATGTTGATATGGTGCATGGAGATCATGAAAAGAGTTTAAATAATGCTGAAAAAGATGTTCGTAAGATTGTTGAGAAAGGTGCAATGCCTGTCGTACTTGGTGGAGATCACTCAATTTCAATTCCTGTTGGAAAAGCACTTGACAGTTTTGAAAAAGTTCACGTCATTCAAATTGATGCACATTTAGACTGGGCAGATGAACGTTCAGGTCAAAAAAATGGTCACGGAAGTTGTATTCGTCGATTATCAGAAATGGATCATATTGGTGAAATATTCCAATTCGGTATTCGCGGGATTAGTAGTAGTTTAAAAGAAGACGTTGATGCAGCTAAAGAATACGGAGCAACAATTTTATCACCACGTCAAATTAGAAAAATGGGCATTGAAGAAGTTATTAACCAGTTGCCAGAGGGAGAAAATTATTATGTAACAATTGATATTGATGGACTTGACCCATCACTTGCTCCAGCAACAGGCACTCCGTCACCAGGTGGCTTTTTCTATGATGAAGTAAACGAAATGTTGGAGGGGATTGCCAAACGAGGAAACGTTATTGCGTTTGATTTAGTTGAAGTTGCACCGCCATATGATCCAACAGGAATCACAGGACAAACGGGTGCACGTGTTGCTTTAGATTTACTGAGCTTTGTTTTAAAGGAAAAAGAAGATAAATAAGACTTTTAGAGAAAGTTTATCTTTCTCTAAAAGATTTTTTCACATATGTTTAATATAAAATTAATGGAGGCGCTTTCATGATTATCGAAGAAAGTAATAAACATTCTTTAAAGTTCAAAGACGGCCCGATAAAAGAGAAGAAAGAAAAAGCGAAAGAAACTATTGAAAAGATAGAAGTTGATCCTGATGATCCAACATACGTTGATACGGTAACAGTTACAAAAGGTCAATTTAGAATTGGTTTAATCAAATCAATAATATTTAGTGCGATTGCTGTCCTTGTGTTTTTTGTACCAGTGAAGATTCAAGGTGAGTCAGATATTTTATTTGGATTTATTTATAACTTTTTCCAAGATTTATTTGGTTTATTTGGATTGTGGCTTGTAATGTTATTAATGATAGGAAATGCATTTCTTAGTGTGTATGGAAAGTTCTTTTCAAAAAATGGATCTAAGCTTAATGACTATTATGGCCATGATTCCTTATTGCATCCATTTTTCTATATTTTAGGGACGATTTATACAGTTATTTATACGATGCACGTAACGTTTCCATCTTATAATGGACCGGAAATGATTGTTGGTAGTAGCACGGGAGGAACAGTTGTCCCGGATATTGTTCTAGGTGTAACGTGGATTATTATCGTCGGAGCATTTTTCATGCCATTTTTATTAAATTATGGTGGTATTGACTTTGTCGGTTCATTAATGGAGCCATTGATGAGACCGTTATTTAAAGTTCCAGGAAAAAGTGCAATTGATGCAATTGCTTCATTTGTTAGTTCATCTTCAATTGCAGTTATTATAACGAGTCGTCTTTTTAAAATGAATGTTTATACAAAAAGAGAAGCAGCATTTATTGCAACATCCTTTAGTGCTGTTAGTGTTGGTTTTGCTTTATTAGTTATTAATACAGCAGGATTAGGAGATCATTTTATTAAAACGTACTTTTCTTCTTTAGTCATTACTTTTCTCGTAGCAATTGTCATGTGCCGTATTCCACCGTTATCGAGAAAGCCAAGTGAATATTTCAGTGGAAAGATTCAGACGGAAGAAGATCGTAAAGGCGAAGCGAAATTTGAAATGGCTGTCTTTAAAAGAGGGCTTGATCGAGCAGCTAAGCGAGGATATACAGCTAGACCATTAGCTAAAGAAATTATTATTAGTTTAAAAGAAGGTTTTGGTGTTATTCCAAAGGTAGTTACTTTAGTTGCTGCTGCGGGAATTACAGGACTTATTATTGCTGAATATACACCGTTCTTCCACTGGATTGGGCAAGTTTTTGTTCCATTATTACAAGTATTAGGTGTACCAGATGCTCAAGCAATTGCTCCATCAATTCCAGTTGGCTTTGCTGAAATGTTCTTACCAGTTTTACTTATTGCAGACAATGTAGAATTTATTGATATTGGTGCACGTTACTTCATTACAGCATTATCAATGGTGCAAGTAATCTTCTTAGCAGAAACAGTAGTCGTTATGTTAGCGACTCGTTTACCAGTTAAGTTTTTAGAGTTAGCTTTATTGTTCTTAGTTAGAACGTTAGTTGCAATTCCAATTGTTGCAATATTCATGCATTTACTATTTTAATCGTTAAAATGAATGAACCTTTAACTCATTTCGAACAAACGTAAATGAACGAAAATTGTGAGAGAAATACCCTGTCTTTACCTAGGAAAGTCGGATTGTATCGATCCGTACGTTCAAGGAAAGGACAGGGTATTTTTTATAGTATACATATTAGTAAAAAGATTTTATGAAACGAATATAGTCCACACGCTCATTGCTCTACTATTTTTCGCGTAAAAATCATGTAATAAATAATAAAGGCAATTGTTCCAATGAGTGATGTGTACCCAAGTACGTTGTATAACGTTTGACCGTTAAAGTGTTCGATAATACTTCCACCAGCTAAAGAACCAATAATTCCAGAAACGCCAAAAAATACCGAGTAATAAATTAAATGGCCTGTTGATTGCAAAGCTTTTGGAATGAGGCGTGTCACGTAATCGAAAGCTGATAAATAAAACATTCCAAACGTGATGCCGTGCAACACTTGAAAGCTAATCAATGTCATTGGGTCGTGAATCGATCCGTAAATAAACCAGCGAACTGTATAAATGGCGCCCGCAATAATAACGAATATAATCGGATGAAATTTTCGAAACCATAAGTAAGCAATCGCAAATACAATTGCCTCACTAATAACCCCGACGAACCAAGCGAGTCCGACTAAATTTTCTGTACCACCTAACTCCGTGACGTAAAGTCCGATAAAACTATCATTTGCCCGGTGCGTAACGGTAATAAAAATCATTAATAATATAAAAATAGAATAATGCTTTTTTTGTAAAAGCTTGCCGACATCGCGTATATGCACAGGATCATCTGTCGTTCGTACGTCTTTTAATCGAATGACGACAATTAAAGCGATTGTACCGAAAAACAAGTATGGCCAAATCATATGTTGCACGCCTACGCGATTTAATATTTCTCCGATAATAAGCGCTGAAGTCGCAAAGCCAATTGATCCCCACATGCGAATTTTACCAAATGATACACCTAAAGCATTTGCACGCCTTTGAGCGAGGCTGTCACCGAGTGCTCCAATCGGTGTCGTGAAAAAGTAAAAGATTGCTCCAACCGATAAAATCATTAACAGAGAATTCATTTGAAAGAAGATCGTACTTGAGATTAATAAGCCGATCACACAGACGAGTAATATATATTTAACCGTTTTATATTTGTCACTTAAGTATCCCCAAAATGGTTGTGAAACAATTGAAGCGAACGGTCCGATGGCTAATACCCATCCAATTTCCGTGCCATTTAACCCTTTGAATTTTAAATATAAAGGAAGGAAACTTAATATAATTGTATTTGTTGCATGAAAACTAAAGAGTAATGTTTTTATTGGTACTAATGATTCGTTTTTTGACACGGTGTCGTCTCCTTATAAATAATTACTATTTTCCAAAAGTGTGAAAGTTTAGTAATATGAAGTAAAGAAATGATAACATAATTTGATTTGTTCAGTATAGTGGATTGTTTATATGTGAAAGAAATGACTAACAATTGAGGTGGCTTTCATGGAATTAAAAGAAGAACCATTTGTTCATCAACTATTAACAGGAAAAGTTCGCACATTAGGAACACCAGATGCAAAGGACCCTATGGACCGTGAGTGGGAAACAGGTATTTGCAAAGCACCCGTAGAGGAACAAATCTGGTTAAGTGAGACAGGCTTATTAGGTGATGAAGTTGGCGATAAAGTGAAGCATGGTGGGCCAGAGAAAGCTGTATTTGCTTATCCGATAAAACATTATACGTATTGGCAAGAAGATTTAGAAACAGATACGATTAATATTGGTGGCTTTGGAGAGAACTTGGCCGTTTTAGAAATGGATGAATACTCAGTCTGTATTGGGGACACGTACCAATTTGGTGATGCAGTCATTCAAGTATCACAGCCGAGACAGCCATGCTGGCGCCCAGCGAGACGTTTTCGAACGAAAGATTTAGCGTTACGTATTCAACAGACGGGTAAAACAGGTTGGTATTTTCGCGTATTAAAAGAAGGATACGTTATTTCTCGCATTGACATTGAATTATTAGAGCGCCCATGCCCAGAGTGGACGATTGCTGCAGCAAATGAAGTGATGCACGTTCATAAAGATGATTTAAATGCCGCGAGTGAATTAGCTTCATGTAAATGTTTAGCAAAAAATTGGCGAGAGACGCTACAAAAAAGATTGCGTGGTAGAGAGTCAAAAATTGAGCGACGCGTTTTCGGACCGAACGAAGAATAATGATACTTATATGGAAGGAAGATTAACTATTGAAAACTGTTCGTATTTTATTTACTAATGATGAAGAATTATCGAATGAATCACAAATTAAGCAAATTGTTTCGAGTAGTAAACAGCGTTTTTCCGTCGTACATTTTAAGGAAGAGTACGTTGTTGTAGCGAAAGAAATAGCAAAAAACAAACAGTCGACAGAAGATGTGAGGAAATTAGCAGGTAGCATAGCTAAAGACTTGCGAGATCGTCACGTTAGCGAAGCTGTTGTTACCAAAGAGTCTCTTATGAATGCTTGGTTTAATATGAATGAATCAGATGTGATAACGGCATTCGTCGAAGGATGGGAACTCGGGAGCTATGCGTTCACGACGTACATATCTAAAAAATCAAATGACCGTGTAAAGTTAACCGTTCAAGCGGATGAATCGATTAATGATTTAGTGGAGCGTGGGAATAAGCGAGCAACGGCGACAAATTTCTCACGTGATTTAATGAATGAATTGTCTAATGAACTTACGCCTGAAACGTTTCCAACGGTCTTATCGGAACGTTTTGCAAAAGAAGAAAACGTAACAGTTACAGTCCATGATAAGCAATCGATTGAACAGTTAGAAATGAACGGTGTACTAACAGTTGCTCGAGGAAGTACGTATGATCCCGCGTTTGTTGAAATTCGTTATGAAGGAGACACGAAGAAGCCATTAGTTGCTTTAGTCGGAAAAGGTGTCACGTTTGATACAGGTGGGATCAGTTTGAAGCGAGGCCGTGATTTAAGTGATATGCGTATGGATATGGGAGGAGCGGCTGCAGTAGCTGGTGCGATGGATCTGTTAGTTTCGACAAAGGCTCAAGTGAATGTCGTTGCACTCATTCCAATTGTTGAAAACATGCCGGACCGAAAATCACTTATTCCAGGTGAAGTGATTACGTATAAAAATGGTTCAACGGTCCAAGTAGGAAACACTGACGCTGAAGGTAGACTTATTTTAGCTGACGGGATTATTCGCGCCGAAGCATTAAAGGCGTCTTACATCGTTGATATTGCAACGTTAACAGGTGCAGTCGTAAGTGCATTAGGTACAAAAGTAGCGGGAACGTTTGGAAGTGATGAATTAGCCGAGCTCATGCGAAAAGTTGGAAAAGATACGGGAGAGTCTAACTGGCAACTACCACTCGTTGATAGCTATGATAGCTACTTGGAGAGTGATTACGCTGACTTTAGTAACATTAGCTCAAAAGGGGAAGCTGGTTCGATTACTGCAGCGCTATTTTTGAGAAAATTTGTTACTGATCAGAGCAAGTGGTTACACATTGATATGGCAGGTGTCATGGAAACGACAGACTCTGGTTATGATTCAAAAGGTGGCAGCGGATATGGTGCGAGACTTTTAGCTGATTTCACAGAACAATTATCTTAAGCGAAAAATAAATCAAAACGAAGTGGCCGAATAACAGGCACTTCGTTTTATTGTAAAAACAAATGAATATATTTATGTTAAGATGATTAAATATGAAATGATTTTTTAAGAGGAGATAGATGAATGAAAATCATCGACACACATTGTGATGCATTGTGGAAAATACAGTTAAGCAATCGGTCATTAGATTATCAATCAAGCGATGAGTTACATACGAATATTGAGCGTTTAAAAAAAGGAAATGTATACGTGCAATTTTACGCTATATTTATTGAGCCAGAAGTATTAGTTGAAGATAAATGGCGTGATGCGCTCGATCAAATAGAAATTTTTGAACGAGAAGTTATTGCGAAAAATTCTGAAATGGTGCATATCACTAAATGGGAGCAGCTCAACGAACTAAAACAAGGACAAATTGGTGCAGTTTTAACGTTGGAAGGAGCTGACGCATTTGGTATGATTTAGAAAAGTTAAACGAATTGTATCGTCGTGGCGTTCTTTCAATTGGGTTAACGTGGAATAACGCTAACTTATGTGCGGATGGTGTAGAAGAGCCAAGAGGTGCAGGGTTAACGGCATTAGGAAAACAAGTGGTTCAATCTAATAATGAAAGAGGCGTGTTAACAGATGTTGCACATGCGTCTGAAAAGACATTTTGGGACGTAATAGACGTTGCAAAATATCCATTTGCAAGTCACTCGAATGCACGTGCCATTTGTGATCATCCACGGAATTTATATGACGATCAAATAAAAGCTGTGTTAAATAAAGGCGGATTAATGCAAGTCGTATTTCATCCCCCATTTATAAAAGAAAACAGTGATACAGCGACGATTAGTGATTTAATTAAACATATTGATCATATTTGTTCTCTAGGTGGCGTGAAGCAAATTGGATTTGGTTCAGACTTTGACGGGATAGAGCGTGTCGTAACAAAGCTTGAACATTCAGGTCAATATACATATTTAATCGATGAATTATTGAAATATTACTCAGAAGAAGAGATTCGAGGGTTTGCGCATCAAAATTTTATAAATTTTTGCGAGCGAATTGTTTGAACGTAAAGGAGAAATAGTTAATGAGCGATGTACCGAGAAGAGTAGACACATATGGAGTAAAAAATAAAAAGAAGAAAAGTAAATGGAAAATAGTCATATCAATCGTTGCCCTTATAGGTATTGCAGCTGTCGGTATTTCCGCTTATGTCGGACATTCGATGACTCACCCTGATAAAAAGCCGATTGATCAATTTCCAGATGAATACGGTATGGATTATGAAGATGTAGAATTTGTCAGCCGTGATGGTGAGACAAATCTTAAAGGATGGGTCATTGAACCAGAAAAAGATGCGAAAATGACCGTTATATTTTCACACGGCTATAAAGGCAACCGTTTTGAAGACCACGTGTCGTTTTTAGATATGGCGAAAGATTTGCATGATAAAAAGTACCGTATATTAATGTTTGACTTTCGTTATTCAGGTGAATCTGAAGGTGAAATGACGACAATCGGGGCGAAAGAACAACTTGATTTACTCGGAGCGATTGATTACATGGAAGAAACGTATGATGAACCGGTTTCGTTGCTCGGTATCTCAATGGGGGCTGCAACGTCACTCTTAGCAGCAGCTCAATCGGATGTTATTTCCGTCGTAGCTGATAGTCCATTTAGCGATTTAGAAGAGTATTTAAAAGAAAACTTACCTGTTTGGTCGAATTTACCATCTATTCCGTTCACACCATTAATATTAAATATTGTTCCGAAAATGACTGATTTAGATCCGAAAGAAGCGAGTCCGATATCTGTTTTAGAAGATATTGCACCCCGACCTATTTTATTCATTCATAATAAAGGTGACGAATCAATTCCTTATTTCGAAAGTCAGAAAATGCACGATGAATATCCGAAATATTTTCAAATATGGCTACCAGACGGTGTTGGTCATGTGACGGCGTATAAGCAAAATAAAGAAGATTATATAGAAAAAGTAGACGACTTTTTTAAAGCGGCATTAAAAGATCATAAAAAATAAACGATTAAAAGCTGTAATCTATCATTGATTGCAGCTTTTAACCGTTTAAAAACGTTCCTTGATCCATCGCATATAAATTTTTATAATAACTACTTGTTTGTAGCAGTTGTTCATGGTGTCCGTGTAAAGAGATATTCCCGTCTTTGAGAAATACTATTTCATCCATCGCATCAACACCTGTTAAATGGTGGGTAATCCAAACGATTGTTTTGTCTTTTGTTGAGCTTAGGACAGTATTTGTGAGTGATTTTTCAGTGACTGGATCAAGTCCGACCGTCGCTTCATCAATCATAATAATAGGCGTATCTTGTAATAAAATACGAGCAAAAGCAATGCGTTGTCTTTCTCCTCCTGAAAACCGACTTCCCATTTCTTCCATTTGAGTGTTTAATCCATCAGGCAATTCATTAATTAATTCTGTTAATTGAGCTTTTTCAACGACACGCTCAATTTCTTCATCTGTTGCATCCTGTTTACCAATGCGAATATTATTTTTAATAGACGTTGAAAAAAGGTGTGGCTTTTGATTTAAAATAGCTACGTGTTTCGCAATGATTGATGAATTGACAATTTGTCCATTCAAAGTAATTGTTCCTTCAGTCGGCTGAATGATACCAGTAAGCAATTTTAATAACGTTGATTTTCCAGAACCACTTCTACCTAATAGGGCAATTCTTTTCCCTTGATCGATTGTAAATGAAACGTCGTTCAGAACGTTTTCATTACTTGAAGGGTACTGATAAGTTACGTTATTTATCGCTAATTGTATATTATTTGAAAATGGAATGTCTGCAGTAACGTTATGATCAAAATCGTCCATTTTTTGTTTAACATCATTCATTCGATTCAGTGAGTCTGTATAAGAAGGTATTTTTTCAATTGCTTCAGATAATGGTAAAAGAGAATCAGCAATTGCGAACATCATAAGGACGAATGCTGCAATAAGCGTCGGTGTAATGACTTCATTTGTTGTTTGAATACTCGTCCAAATAATTGTTAAGACGATAACAATCCCGACGACCAATTGACTAATCATGTCTCTAAATACGCGCATATGTTGGAACTGTTTCTCAGCGTGCAATAATTGCTTGTCAGTTTGGAAAAATGTTTGTTGCCATTTATCTTGTCTCCCACTCGCTAACCAGTCTGTTAACCCGAACATAGCATCAGTTAGTTGACTGTAAAGAGAATGACGCTTCGTTTTAATTTCGTCATGGTGTTTTTTACTTTTAAGAAATGAAATGAACGGTATGAGACATACAATAACGGCTAATGTCAGTATGATAAAAATACCGAATACGATATCGAATATGCCGAAGACGAAAGCGACTATCGTAAATAGTGTCAACCCTAATATACTCGGGAAAATTGTCCGTAAGTATAAGTCTTGTAAATGTTCAATATCATCTGCTAAAACGCTTAGTAAATCACCTGTTTTAAAACGAGACCTTAAGAAAGCGGCTTGAGGCTCGATGATTCGATAAAGTTGTGTACGCATACGTGCTAAAATACGTAAGGCAATGTCATGACTCGCTAATTTTTCTAAATAAAGAAAGACAGCTTGTCCGATACTAAATGCGCGAACAGATACAATCGGAACGTAAACAATCATAATGTTTACTGGACGTAAGGCGGATTTAGAAATTAAATAACCTGAAACGAACAAAAGCATCGCGCCCGCACCAGCTCCGATGACGCCGAGTAAAACGGTGAGTGCAATTAATTTTTTGTTTTTATTTATATAAGGTTTTACCCATGTTTGCATATCATCAGCCCTTTCATCCGTATATGAGTGTTTTGTACGTTCCGTTTTTGTTTATTAATTGTTCATGTGTTCCGTGTTCAACAATTGTTTGCTTATCAATGACAATTAACTCATCCATTGACTGCATCCAATGAATGCGGTGGGTTGCAAAGAAGACGAGTTTTTCTGTGAAAACATCAATCATTAATTGTTTTAATTCATATTCTGTTTCAACGTCTAAATGTGCTGTCGGTTCATCAAGTAAAATAATTGGTCGTTCACTTAAAAGCGCTCGAGCTATGGCTACGCGTTGCTCTTGACCCCCACTTAACATTCTGCCACCTTCACCAATACGTTCGTGAATTCCTTCTGGCAATTGCTCGACAAATGATTGCAAACCAATTTTTTTAACAATTCGTTCAACTGCTTCATCAGATGCATCTGGTTCATAAAAACGAATGTTATTAGCGAGTGAAGTAGGGAAGATGTACGGATGTTGCGGAATGTAAGCAATTTTATCTAACCAGTCACTTCGTTGAAACGTTTTAATTGTTTGCCCGTTCATGTTAATACTACCTTGTACTTGTCTGTTAAAGCCTGCTAAAAAGTGTAGGAATGTCGATTTACCTGCACCACTTTCTCCAACAATTCCGATGAAACCAGGACCTTTCCAAGAAAAACTAATATCTTGTAAAATAGTTTTATCTTCAAAAGCAATTCTTATCTGATCAATTGTGAGCTCACTTTTTTGATCCCATTTTATTTGTTCGTCATTACCCGGTTGCTTATGTTCGTTAACACGCACAAGTACGTCATCTATTTGTTCCATAGCGACTTGTCCGTCTAATGTTGCGTGATAGTCCTTTCCGACTTGGCGAATCGGTAAAAAGTATTCAGGTGCTAAAATTAAAATCGTTAATGCTGGCAACAATGTTGTTATACCATCAATTAAGCGAAACCCTAATGTAACAGCAACAAAAGCAATGGATAAGCTCGTGAAAAAATCGAGAGCAAATGATGATAAAAATGCCATCCGTAAAGTTTTATTCGTTGCTTTACGGTAATCATCACTGACTGTTGCGATTTTACTTTCATGTCGTTTGCTTTCGCCAATATATTTTAATGTTTCGAGACCTTTTAATGAATCGACAAAGTGATTCGATAAAATACGGTACGTTTCATATTGTTTATCAGCCATTTTTTGTGCAGCAAGGCCGAGTAAAATCATGAAAATAATAATAATCGGGACAGTTACGACGAGTATACCCGCGGAAACTTTGTCAACGGTGAAAATATAAACGACAATAAAGAACGGTACAATCATCGTTCGAATCATCCGTGGTATAGCAATTTGTAAATAGTCTTTCAGTTGATCCATACCTTCAATGGCGAGTAAGACGAGTCGCGCCGTTCCGTGTGAAGAAATAAATGCAGTCCCATTATTAAAGTAAGCATGAATAAGTTGTTCTCTTAATTGTTCAATTGTTTTAAGTGAATATCTTTCCGCAATGACTCGAATGGAGAACGTAATCATGTAGCGGACGACAAAACTAATAAAGAAAAATACAATATCATTTATAACTTCATTAATCATTTGCCCTTCAAAAAGAAAAGTAATGACTCTTGCAAGGAAAAATGCTTGGGCGATAATAGCTATCGCCTCAAGCACACTAAAAAAACCAATCCAGCTATAGAGCAACTTGCTCCCAGGGTAGGAAGGGAGTCCTTTTTTACGGTTCATTAGTAACCAACGTCTTCATTTTTTTGCACGCGTTTTCTAAAGACGTAATAACTCCAACCCTGGTAACCTAATACGAAAGGTAATAAAGCTAATGAGAAGTAAGACATTAACTTTAATGTATATGCTCCTGATGCTGCGCTTAATATTGTTAAACTATTTGCATCACTGATCGAACTAATCATTACTCGTGGGAACATCCCGATGAAAATGCTAGCAGTGAGTGCAATAATTGTTAAACTTGTCATTGTAAAAGCCCACCCGTCTTTGCCTTTCGTGTTTAACACAGATGAAATGACGAGGAAGACGACGCCAAGTACAGGTAAAATAACCCATAAAGACCCGTGATACGTGAATATATCTGTCGTTATGAATCCGAAAATGAAGAAGATAACGACTAGAATAATCGTTACAGGTGCTATTTTTTTACCAACTTGTCTTGCACGTTCTTGTAAATCACCAACTGTTCGGATCGTAATAAATTGTAGGCCGTGTGTGATACATAAAGATAGAAGCATTACTCCCGTTAATAAACCGAATGGATGGAGGAATTGTAAAAATCCACCGACCATTTCTTTGTTTTCATCAATTGGCATACCGACCATAAAGTTACCTAGAACGACACCCCAAAGGACAGGTGGAAGAACACTTCCGATAAATAGGGCCCAGTCCCACGTGTTGCGCCAACGATCACTGTCTACTTTACCGCGGAATTCAAACGAGACGCCTCGAATGATCAGCGCAAGTAGCATGAAAACTAAAGGGACATAAAACCCGCTAAATAACGTTGCGTACCAGTGTGGGAAGGCTGCAAACATAGCACCACCTGCAGTAATAATCCATACTTCGTTTGCATCCCAGAATGGTCCAATCGTGTTTATATAGACACGTTTTTCTGCATCATCTTTTCCTAAAAGTCTTGCGACAGAACCGACACCGAAATCAAAGCCTTCGAGGACAAAGAATCCGATGAATAGTACGGCGATTAGTAAATACCATAACTCATTTAGTGACAATTTCAGCATCCTCCTTATCGAACGGATCATTTGAACGGTCGTACTGTTCTATTTCCGTATGGTCATTTTTAATATGTTTCACAAATAAGTAGATACTGACGATAGCTAAAATCGTATACATCGTGGTGAATGATAACATCGAGAAAAGTACCTCATTAAATGTAACGCTCGGTGACACAGCATCTTCTGTTTTCATCACTCCGAATACGACCCACGGCTGACGTCCCATTTCGGTCATAAGCCAACCTGTTGAGTTTGCAATAAATGGTAGAGCAATGGCAAATGTCATCACTTTTAAATAGCGTGTTCTTTCTAAAATTTTATCTTTTCGTAATGAGAAGAAACCGAAAAGGCTAAGTAAGAGCATGAGTCCGCCAGAACCTGTCATTAATCGGAAACTCCAAAACAGTGTTTCTACGTGTGGAATATAGTTTCCAGGACCGTACTTATCTTCATAATGTTCTTGTAATTGATTCATACCTTCTAAAGAACCTTCAAATTTGCTATATGCTAAATAACTAAGAATCGCAGGGATATCAATTTGGAAATTGTTCTTACGTTCTTCTGAATCGATACTTGCAATGACTGTAAATGGTGCTGGATCATCTGTCGTTTCCCATACAGCTTCTGCAGCAGCAAGTTTCATTGGTTGTGATTGTATAATATACTGTGCTTGCTTATGTCCTGTAAATAACACGATAACTGATGCAAGAAGTCCAACAGTAATCGCGATTTTAAATGAACGTTTAAACATATCTACACTCTGTTTACGAGCAAGTTTCCACGCACTTATTCCAGCGACTAGAAAAGCACCTGTTCCGAAGGCTGTTAGTAAAACGTGGGGGAATTGTGCCCAAAGGTGCGGGTTCGTTAAAATCTCGCCGATACTGTTCATTTGTGCGCGTCCATCGACAATTTCATAGCCGACAGGGTTTTGCATAAATGAGTTCGCTGTTAAAATCCAAAATGCTGACATAATCGTTCCGAAAGATACGAGCCAGATGGATAATAAGTGAACGCGTTTTGGTAAACGGCCCCAACCGAACACCCAAATTCCGATAAATGTTGATTCTAAGAAGAATGCTAGCAATGCTTCAATTGCTAGTGATGGTCCAAAGACGTCTCCGACAAAGCGTGAGTACGTTGACCAGTTCATTCCGAATTGAAACTCTTGTAAAATTCCAGTAACGACTCCAACAGCAAAGTTAATGAGGAACAACTTCCCCCAAAACTTAGCCATGTCTTTGTATATGTCTTTATTTTTAACGACATATAATGTTTGCATGATTGCGATGATCAACGCGAGCCCAATAGATACAGGGACGAAAAAGTAGTGAAAAATCGTCGTTGATGCGAATTGAATACGTGCTAAATCAAGTACATCCATTTATTTATCTCTCCTTCTCTTTATAAATAGATGCTAAAAACCACTTCTCATTTAATGACGATACAAATGGTGGAAACATCTTAGTCTCATTATATAGAAGAACAATCATTTTAAAGGGGGATAACGTTACAATTAGTCGACTAAACAATGACAATTGTTTGACAATGTTATTTTAATATTGAGAAAATTCGAAAGTTATGAAAGAAAACCACAGAGATGATAATTGTTTATCAACTCTGTGGGCTGTGTTAATTACTTTTTAATCCATTATATATTTGGTCAATGTTGTATTGTAAAAATTTGGCGTACGTATCTCCCTCTTCACCAGGCTTACCAATTTCATCAGAAAAGATATCTCCATATATATCAACACCTGTTTCGTTTGAAATAGTCTCCATTGGACGCTTATCAACGTTTGATTCAACGAAGAGTGCAGGTGGGTCATTTTCTTCAATGAAGTTAATTAAAGACGTTATTTGCTCAGGTGTACCTGTTTCCTCAGTGTCGATTTGGAACAGATAACCTTCTGTCAATCCGTATCGCTCAGCTAAGTACTGGTACGCACGCTCACTCGTAACGAGTATACGATTTTCTTCAGGGATTTCAGAAATTTTCTCTTCATATTCATTGGCAATGTCTTCTAGTTCAGCCACATATTCATCTCCATTTGACTGGTAGAACTCTTCATTATCAGGGTCAACTTCACTGAGTGCTCCGATAACATTTTCGGCCATATGAATGCCAAGTACTGGATCTAAAAATGTGTGTGGGTTAATTTCAGCTTCATTACCACTGTCATCTGATAAATATAGAGGGTCTGCACCTGCCATTAACTCATACATAATATCATCTTCAATATTTGATGAATCAGCAAGTTTTGCTAACCAACCATTATCTCCACCTTCTAAGTTAAATCCGTTATAAATAATAACGTCAGCATCTGAAGCAGCCTTTATATCTTCAGGTAATGGATCATATTCATGTGGATCCGTTCCTGTTGGTACCATATTATACGTTTCTATATGGTCACCACCAATTTGTTTAACCATATCTTCAATTAATGTAAATGATGTAATAACGAATAACTTGTCGTCACTTTCTTCCCCTGATTCAGTTTCATCGTTTGATTGACAAGCGACTAATGATAGAACTGTGATTAATAGTATAATTCCTAGCTTCCTCATAAATGTATAGCTCCTTTAGTTTTAATATGATGTTGCTTTTTGTTTTTTAATACGAAGTGTTCGCCAAAGTAAACCGTATTTTGGTGAAAAAATAAATGCAATGATAAATAAGATTGTTGTTACTAAAACGATAACAGCCCCAGAAGCAAGGTTGTATTCGAAACTGAAATATAGTCCAACAACTGATGATGTTGCGCCGAAGAACATTGCTAAAAAAATCATCGTTGACAATCGATCAGTTAGTAAATAAGCTGTTGCAGCGGGTGTGATAAGCATGGCAATAACTAAAACGACACCGACTGTTTGCAGTGAAGCAACTGTCGTTAATGTCAGTAAAACCATTAATCCGTAATGAATGACTTTTGTCGGTAATCCATAAGCTGCAGCCATCGTTTGATCAAACGTACTTATGAGCAGCTCTTTGTAAAAGACTACAATGACAATTAAAACGAACGCACCAACGCCTAGTGTCATGTACATATCTGTTGACCGAACAGATAAGACGTTTCCGAATAGTATTTGTGTCAGGTCAGTTGCTGTTTGTGCTTTCGTAATCAAAATAACACCGAGTGCAAAAAATGCTGCGAAAACAATCCCAATTGAAGAATCGCTTTTTATCCGACTATTTTGACTAATGTAACCAATTCCGACGGTCGTAATTAATCCAAATAAAACAGCTCCATAGAAAAAGTTAATGCCGAACATATATGATAGTGCAATCCCAGGTAAGACGGCGTGTGATATAGCGTCTCCCATTAATGCAAGTCCTCGTAATATAATGAAGCAACCGATTGCTCCACAAATAATGCCTACCATAATAGATGTGATGAGTGCTTTTTGTAAAAATTCATAATGCATAATATCATTTATAAAAGCCATTATGAGCCCACTCCTATATGGTTAAGAAATGAGAACTGCGATTGATATGCTTTCGTCATTAGTTCTGGTTTTAAAACACTTTTCACTGAACCAGATGCGATTAGTTCTTTGTTTAGTAAGATTAAGTCGTCAAAATAGCTTTCGACTTTTGATAAGTCGTGATGAACGACAAACACTGTTTTACCACTATCACGAATGTCTTTTAGTAAGTGAATAATCATTTCCTCACTCGCTACGTCAATGCCGACGAAAGGTTCGTCTAAGAAGAATAGTTCTGCTTCTTGTGCTAACGCTCGGGCGAGAAAGACGCGTTGTTGCTGACCACCTGAAAGTTCACTTATTTGTCGCTTCGCGTAATCTGCCATACCAACTTTTTCTAAACATTCATACGCAAATTGCTTATGCTTTTTCTTCGGTCTGTGAAAAAAGCCTAAGTGCGGATAAGTTCCTAATACGACTGTGTCTAGCACAGTGATAGGAAAATCCCAATCAATATTACTCCTCTGAGGGACGTAGGCAATTTTCTTCTGTATCGCTTTGACAGGATTGCCATAAAGACGCACGTCACCTCTGTCTTTCGGAATCAGTCCAAGAATGGCCTTCATCAATGTTGATTTACCTGCACCATTTGGTCCGATAATACCTACTAACCTTCCTTTCTGTGTAGAAAAAGACACGTCACGAACGACTTCATTGCCACTGTAAGAGACGTGTAGATTTCGTACAATTACTGAATTCTCCATCTTCTTCACCTTCTTAGTATTGAAATATTTATATGTTAAGGCCATAAGTTTGCCAATAGAACAAAAGTTTCTACGACTCAACATTTTAATAAAAATTAACTGGGAAGATTTCCCTCCCCAAAAAACAACCCACATTTTGCGGATGTTTATTTTATTAAAGATTCTAAAACTTTGCCTCGTCCAACTTATTTTTAATTATAAATTATCATGGAAAAAATGTAAACCCTTTTTTTATATTTTTTGTTAGAAATTATTGTTAAGGAGTGAAAATTAGTTTTAAAAGAGTATACAAATGTGGTTGTGAAGGCTTTTTAAGTAATTTTCTTAAAAAACAGAAAATTTAACATAGATTTAACCTTGCTTGTATATACTGTATGAACTGACAGCATGCTATTACACACTTCTTATCAATTGTAGAGGGGTGAGAAAATACATTTATTAAATAAATTTTTGTATTTTTATTGCGGTTTTAAAACTAAATAAACAGGAGGAGAAGTTCAATTGAATAACAATTATTTATTTAATATTGAACGATCTAATGTCGTACAAACTTTTGTCATCGCTATAGTTACAATTGCTTTGTATTTTTTTATGGTCGGACACGTAAATGCTCAAAATATTATTGAAATCAATTCACCAGAAGGATTAGATAGTATTCGTGATAATATGGAAGGTGATTATAAGCTTACGAGTGACGTCGATTTATCTAATTGGGGAAATTGGGAACCTATTGGCGACCTTCGTTCAAGTACATTTGAAGGAACTTTTGATGGAAATGGCTATACGATTAAGAACTTTCAATCAAATACTGGAGGAATATTTGGACGGACTCGAAATGCAACGTTTAAGAACTTTAAAATGACAAATATTGATATTAATGCAAAAGATGCTACCGTTGGAGCCGTATCTAACAGAGACTATTTTAGTCATTTTGAAAACATTGTTATTGATGGAACGATCCATGGAAGTGGTGTTGGTGGCCTCGTGTATGATACACAAGATGGAACCTTTAACAATGTACATGTGAATCTTGAAATTAGTACAGGTTCGCAGTATGCGGGGGGGATCGTTGGTAGAGATGGTCATATTATAAATAGCTCTGCAAAAGGAAACATATATGCAAATGGATTTGGTGCAGGAGGACTTGCAGCAATGATTGGTTCGATAAAAGATAGTTATTCCGAAATGAATGTAGAGTCAACTGGGAGTCGTTCGGATTTTACAGGAGGCCTTGTTGGTGATTTACAACCACGTGGAGAGATTCAAAACAGTTATGTAACTGGTAATGTATATTCAACAAGAGATCACGTTGGTGGTCTTGTTGGAAGAGAGAGCACCCACGGACCGAACACGATTAAAGATAGTTATGTGACAGGCAACGTTGAAGGAAGAAATTATGTTGGAGGATTGGTCGGATATACGTATGAAATAACAAATAATATCTCAGGTAGTTATTCAAAAGATAATACAGTGAAAGGTAATAAATATGTTGGTGGATTTGTTGGATTATTACAAGGAGATAAAACAAATGTAACAAAAAGTTTCTCATCATCAATAGTTTTAGCTACTGATGAAGCAGAAAATATTGGTGGCTTTGTCGGTGAACTCGCATCTTATGCGAAAATTAAAGATTCTTTCGCTCGCGGGTCTGTTGAAGGGATAACGAATGTCGGTGGCTTCGTTGGTAACAATCGTGGATCTACGATTGAGCGTTCATATGCAACAGGAAAAGTTAATGGAGAAGATAATACGGGTGGCTTTGTTGGACGTGATTCACATGGTAACTATGGGTTAGGTGCGAATGATTCACTTGTTGCACCAAACTTTTACGATCGTGATGAGACGAATATGAACGATGAAAAAGGACCAATCTCACTAGCAACGAGTGAAATGAAACGACGTGATACATTTACACACTGGGACTTTACATCGACGTGGAAAATAGAAACAGGAGACTATCCAACGTTGCGTGACCAACCATTTGATTTACTCACAGATATTCCGTCAAGTTACTGGGGAAGAGATGACGTTACAGAAATCATAGAATCAGGCATTATGGCTGGATCAGAAGATATCGATAATCCAGGTAAATTCATTTTCCGACCAGGGGCAGATATTACTCGAGCTGAGTTCGCGATAGTTATTGTAAATGCATTAGGTGCAGGAACTGGTAGCACGTCAACTGGGTTTTCAGACGATGGAGCTATTCCGAGTTGGGCAAAAGGAGAGGTTTCTAAAGCGAAAGAGTTAGGTATTGTGTACGGTGACACTAGTGGAAACTTTAACCCGTCCGCAAAAATTAGTCGTGCAGAAATTGCTGCAATGATTGCTCGAGCTTATGATTTACCGTTAGAAGGATTTGGTGGTCCGCAAATGTTTGAAGATGAAACTGATATTCCAAGCTGGGCACAAGCAGAAGTTGGCGCAGTTGTTGCTGAACAAATTATGAGTGGTCAAGATAGAAGTGGAAAGATATACTTTGCTCCGAATGATAACGCACAGCGTGTTGAAGCAGGGATTGCTGCTTTAAGAGCTTATAATAATTAAAGTAATCATTAATATACTAAAAAGATGGGGTTTCATATAATCCCATCTTTTTTATTTTTGAATTTAAACAAACAATGATAAGATGAACTATGGATGAAAGAATAAGAATGTGGGGGAAGAATAGTGTCAGTAGGTAGAAATGATCCGTGTCCATGTGGAAGCGGTAAAAAATATAAAAAATGTTGTCTCAACAAAAAAGAAGAAAAACAAACAGAAGTGTCTAAAAAAGATAAATTCCAGCAGATGAAGCAATCATTATTCGTGAAGCTTCAATCTTTTCTTGATCAAACTGCATCGTTCGAGCAGATGCAACAGTGGCGGTTTCAATTTAAGCAACGAACGAAAGGGCTTATTAATAAAGATGAGGAAGAAGGTTACTTTACCTTTTGGCTGTTCTTTATCGAATCAATTCATGACAACAAGTCGCTGATTGATTTATTTATCGATAAACAAAGTAATCGTTTAACGCTAGATGAGCGTGAACGTTTAAATGTGTGGAAGTCACTTGAGCCTCGTATGCTCCAAGCGATTGATCGTTCGGCTGAAGACGTGTATTTTCAAGATATGTTAACGGGCGAAGTTTTCCCTATTAAAGGCGATGAAGACAACGTACCATTTTTCATTCCTTGGATGAGTACAGTTGGTTTTGTTGAACCACTTGAAAATGCTTATCATTTTATAGGTGTACGGCCAAATGGTAGTCCGAATGATATGAAAGATGCAATAATGTTCGTTAATAAAGAGTCTGTTAAAGAAAAGACGGATAAAAACAAACTATTTAATGAGAACTATCCGGAAGTACTTGCTGAATTTTTAAAGAAAAGCCGTCATTCAAAACAGTCAGAAGAGATTGTTGAATATAGCAAAATGTATACTGTCAATGATTTAGAAGCAGTTGCTTTGCACATCCAGCAGTTGCCGAATTGTCAACTGAATGAATGGACAGATGAAAATAAAGAAGTTGTTTGGACGGGCAATCATCGCGTGTATGATGATAATGCGATTAAAGGCGGTATTGAAGTTGCAGACGTATACGGACAAATAACGATGCGTAATGATGAACTAATTTTAAAAACGATTGATCAAGAACATATGACAGAGCTTGAGGAAATGTTGCAACCAATTGTTTCATCAATGACATTTGAAAGTGATGAAAAGCGTATCATCGGTCTTTCAAGTGAAACAGGTAAAAATGTTATTACATCAGCTCCAGAAGATGCTTTACCACACTTTAGTTTCTATGCGCAGCATGATTTGTTGAAAGAAATTGATCAAGTTCAGGACGATTTAAATGGACTTTCTGTGCAACAACTTATGAACCAAGAGAAGAAGTTTGATGTTGAAATGTGGTTACGTCAAATGGAATACGGTATGTATCGTACGGCATTAGCGAGATTTAATGAAGTATCTGTAACGATGGACTTTAACTCTGTTCGTAAATTGTTACATATGCCGCTATCGCCGTTCGTTACGGGTGGTGCGTCACGCGAAACAGCGGTCAGATATGTTGAATATAAACATACAGGTCACGAACTGTTAGAGAAGCAGTTACCTATATTAGAAGATTTAGGGTTTACGCCAGATACGTTAGCGCAATTCTTCACGGCCGACTTCATTTACTTCTATGAAGAGAAACAGCAATCATTATCGGAAGAAGAGTTAAGAACATATCGAGAGAATTTAATTATGCTTCGTGAACTACTGCAACAAAAAGACGTTTCGAGTTGGCGCGATTGTACAATATCACTTTGGCGCGAAATAATTCTCGTAGACTACTCTGAAGTATCGGGGATGATTGATGATGAGAGCCGCGATCAATTCGTCGGAACGATTAAAGAATTATTAAATTGGATGGATAAAGAAAGTAATACATCTTACTTTTATCGAACGCTACTTTTCCTTGAACAATATTAATCATTTAGCAGTATGCTTCGTGCATGCTGCTTTTTTTATGAGTAACTATTATGTATTATTCAGTTAAAATCCCGTATGATAGGGGTAAGTATTATAAAGAGCGAAAGGGATGTGTTAAAAATGGACTTTCATTTAATAAAAGAAGCGCAACAATTTAATTTAGAACGATTTACGAAAATAGATATGATAAAAACGCGTACGAGTGTAGCGTTCGTTTTAAACTTTTTACCAGGGCAAGAAATGAAGGCACATCATCATCCGAATAAAGAGCTTTATTTACTCGTTATTGAAGGGGAAGGGACTTTAACGATTGATGGAGAGGAAAAAATCGTTAAAAAAGGTGATGTTATCTTTTGTGAAGAGGAAGAAATGATCGGCTTTATTAATACGAGTGAAGATAACGTATCGATTTATGCAACGATGTCAAAACTTCCATAAATAAATGAATGAAAAAGGAGTAGATGAATAACCGTGTCAAAAGCACATTGGGATAAAAGTTTTTCTGAAGAAGCATACGTTTACGGTGAAGAAGCGAACGAATTTATAAGAGCTTCGTCACATCTGTTTGGCGAAGGTGAAGCAATTGCGTGCTTTGCTGAAGGTGAAGGAAGAAATGCTGTTTATTTAGCCAAGCAAGGACATGACGTGACAGCTTATGATCAATCAAAAGTCGGCTTGAAAAAAGCTGAGCAATTAGCTATTAAGAATAAAGTGACTATCGAAACAGCAGCTGTTGATTTAACAAATGAAAAAGTACCAACTGCCGAGTACGATGGGGCTGTCGTTGTATTTGGCCACGTCCCAGCAGTTGATCAGCCATTTTTCATGGAAAATATCATTAATAGTGTTAAAGCTGGTGGTTTAATAATGGTCGAAGTATATTCAAAAGAACAATTAGCTTATGGAACAGGCGGTCCACCTAATGAACAGTTACTTTATAGCCCAGAAGATATGCTAAGTTTTTTTAAGAATGAACGTCACATTCACTTTTTCTACGGTGAAGTCACGAGACATGAAGGAAAGAAACATAATGGATTGTCACACGTTATTCAAGTCATTGCCGAGAAAAAGTAATTATTCACTTTCATCGTTGCTTTTATAAGTGAGTACGAAAGCGTTTATAAAGGCAGCGATTGGAATAATTAATGCGATGCCTATACCTGCACAGAAAATAGTAATTATTTCTGCACTGAAAATTTTCGAGTTAATAATATCTCCGAACGTATAAGATAGATCTTTCACCCAGATGAGTAAAGCCATATATCCACCAATAAAAGCGAAAAAGAGTGTGTTCGCATTTGAGCCGAGAATATCCTTGCCAATTGTCATACCTGATAAGAATAAATCTTTTCTTTTAATCGTCGGTTGTTGATTCGCTATTTCTTGCATGGGTGACGTAATTGATATGGCGACATCAATAATAGCTCCAACTGTACTCATGACAATCATTGCTACAGTTACTTTTACAAAATCAATACCTAAGTGAAGGGAATAAACTGTAATAATTTCATCGATTTCTTCTTCGCCAAATCCTTGAATCATCGCTTGCTTCGTAATGAAAAATATGAATAAGAAAAGAATCGCAATCGTGATGATCGTTGCTATAAAAGCAGTGGTTGTTTTTTTATTCACTTCATTAATGAAAAATAAATTTACAGCGCTAATAATGATACAAGCAATAATTGTTATGTAGATTGGATTTGTTGCCGTATCTAACATGAAAATAACTGCGACAAAAATGATGGCAAAGTTTAAAACTAATGATAAAAATGAACGTACACCTTTCATCTTGCCAATAAGAGCCATTAAGGCGAACAATATTATACTTAATAAAACAATCGTATTCATTTCATCGCCTGCTTTCTCTTAATAAAGTAAAGCGTCGTATATAAGCCAACAGGGATTGTAATAACAATTCCGATACCTCCGGCAAGTGCTCGTGTCACTTCTAAAGATAAGTGAATCGATAACGTAAATCCTAGAGGCGATTGATTTTTTAAATAAAGTAATAAAGCTGGGATTGACCCACTAACGTAAGCAAAGAAAAGAATATTTGTCATCGTCCCCATAATGTCCTTACCGATTTCTAGCCCAGATTGTTTTAACGCTTTGTAAGAAATATGTTTATTTTTCTCATATAACTCAAAAAGGGCTGCTGAGATGGAGATAGCAACGTCCATAACTGCTCCTAGTGAGCCGATAAATAGTCCAGCTATAAAAACTAATTCATAAGGGCGCGTTAAAAATTGCATTTCTTCATAATAAAGACCTTTTCCAGATGTTATAAACATCGCTAGAAATGTTATTAACAGTGAAAGAAAAGTACCAATGATTGTTGCAACAATTGCGGCATACGTTTTTTCGTTACGGCCATTTACGAGTAATAAAGAAAGTATCGTAAATATAATGACGAGAAGTGTACTAATTAATAGTAGATTAACTCCTTTGTTGACATAAATATCTAGCGCAAAAGAAAGAATAATAATATTAAGGACTAAGCTCGCTGTTGCAAAAAAGCCTTGTCTTTTTCCGATAATAAGTAATGTAAAGAAGAAGACCCAGCCGACAATGAGTAACTGTTTATCACGTTTAATATTAGTAATTGTTCCAGTGATAGGCTCATTTTCTTCGATTGACTGCTTATCAATATGGACGAATAAATCATTGCCCTGTTTATATTCAAAGTCATATGCTCCTGTATACGTGTAAATATTTTCTACAATCATTTGCTTTCCTTTATGCGGGCCGTTTTTAATCGTTCCGTGAATCGTTTGTGTAAATTCAGCATCTTCGTTACCGTTTCGATCAACAATTGTTTCTTCAGACTCAGTAGTTACGTCATGAACGGTAATAATTGGCTCTGAGTATAAGTTATAATTGTTATAGACAAAATAGAGTGAGCTAACAAATGCTACACATACAATAATAATAAAAAACATATTCTTTTTAAACATTTGTTTAAACATCTGTGACACTCCAATAAACGATAGATTTTAAATACGCTCTTTCATGCTACCATTTTTGTTGAAAATATCATAGAAAGCGCGGAGATAGGTATAATTGCTTATTTTTGTATAATCTATGTCTATTTCAAAGGAAAACTCGAATGTGTAGGCCTTTTTACTATAAACATAGTGGAAACGTATAATATTTCGTATATACTTAAGGTGTAAGAAACATACTAGAGGCCTTTTGTGTCTAAGGGAGAGATTATTATGGCTATTTACTTCGGTAAACCAAATAATTGGCAAAGTTATTTAGAAAATAAAAAAGAAACATTTGCAGATGTATCAGAAGCGATTAATGATCAATTAGGTTATATCGGTGTAACAGAGAAAACTTTAGAATATGTTAAGAGTAGTAGCGTACATATATTGCCATATGTCGATGATATTGTGGATGTTTTTTACGAACGGATTTTAGAAAATAGTCATTTACGTTCTATAATAGAAGAGAATTCGACTGTTTCTCGCCTCAGGGAGACGATGAAACAGTATATCGAACATTTTTTACGGGCAACAATTGATGAGTCATATATAAAGTCAAGGGCAACTGTTGGGGCTGTTCATAGTCGAATCAGCTTAACGGCGGGTTATTTTATTTCAGCGCATCATAAAATTATTCAATTAATGACGACAATTGTACTAGAAAAATATTATGGTAAACCTGATGAAATGATTAATGTTGCAATGGCGATTCAAAAGCTAGGCGCGTTTGATCAGCAATTAATTACAGAAGTATATATGGAAGAAACGTTTAAATCATTTTTATTCGGCACGTCTGATACGCTCGATTATACGATTCAGCTAGATACACCGAGGCAATTAATTATGCAGACAGACGAAATGAATCAAGAAAGTCAAAGTGTATCAAGTGCGACAGAACAAGTGAGTGCTTCGATATTTGAAGTAGCTGATTACGCTGTAAAAGTGTCTGAAGAAACGAATCAAGCCGTGTCGACAGCTGAAGAAAGTAAAGAGATCGTTAATCGGACGTTAACTGATATTGAAGCTGTAGGTACTGTTTATAATGAAGTCGTTGAAAAAGTGACAGAACTGAACAAGGAAATTCAGCAAACGAATCAAGTCGTTGAAGTGATTAGTCAAATCACTGAGCAGACAAACTTATTATCTTTAAACGCAAGTATTGAAGCTGCCCGGGCAGGGGAACATGGACAAGGATTCTCAGTCGTTGCTGAGGAAGTCCGGAAACTTGCTGAACATACGAAAGAGCAGACCGAACAAATTATCGTAAATATGCAAACGTTGCAGCAAGTATCACAAGACGTTTCAAAACAGATTGGCGAAACGGAATCATTACTAGAGCAAAGTGTCGCTGGTACACAAGTAGCTGATGATGCATTAAATAAAATCGTTGATACGATGCAAACAATTAATAGTTCTACCGCACAAATTGCAGCGATGTCAGAAGAACAAACGTCAGCTGTTGATGAAATTGCTCAACGAAACTCACTTATTTTTAATTACAGTAACAACTCGAAGGAAGTTTCTCAAGAAACAGCTGCTGATATATTTGAACTTAGTAAGCAAATGGAAGAACAAAGAGACCATTTCTTTACGACGAATATTCAATTGTCGGAACGAGATATTATCCAAGTGGCAAAAACAGACCATTTACTTTGGCGCTGGCGTGTTTACAATATGTTGCTCGGCCTAGAAAAGCTACGCCCAGAAGAAATTGCTTCACATGAAGTGTGTCGTCTCGGGGAATGGTATTTCGGCGATTTACCTAACCGGATTAAAAACTTACCGGCTTTCCAGCAATTAGATGCACCACATAGAGCTGTTCATGAATTAGCAAGAGAAGCTGCTACTTATTATGAACAAGGAAACATTGAAGCTGCTCAGCAATCGTTTGAAAACATTCAAGCAGCGTCGGAACAAGTGCTTCAATTATTAAATGATATTGAAAGCTACTTATAATGAACAACAAAGAAAAATGTATGAGTTGAACCGTAGTGAAAGATAAAAAGGGAATGTCGGTAATTTTTACTGACATTCCCTTTTCAATTGGCCTTATCGCTCGATAAATCTACTTCGCATGTCTCAGATGTTTCGAAAATGAAGGTACATTTTTTTCGCCTATGAGACGTTAAAAAGTAAATATTCAAAAGAGCATTTATTTTATTTTTATAAATTTATTTTAGCAATCATTTCAATTTCTACTTCGGCACCGAGAGGTAATTCATGTACAGCGACACACGTGCGTGCTGGAAATGGTTCGTTAAATTTGGTCACGTACACTTGATTCATTTCATCAAAATGTTTCATCGTCGTTAAGTACACATTCACTTTAACGACGTCATCTGAAGTGATTTCAGCATCTTCCATGACGCTAAATAAATTAATAAAGCACTGCTTTGTTTGTGCTGTAATATCACCTGTCATATCTTCTGCAGTTACTGTGTTTTTTGCCGTTTGTCCTGAAAAGAAGACGTAATCACCACTGTCAACTGCATGTGAATATGGTCCAGATGCATCAGCTGTTTTCGCATCATAAACTTTTCTCACGTTCGGAGCACCTCCTTTTCATTTAATGATGCCATAATCGGATTAAAAATGAAATTAGAGTGACAATAAAGCAGAGCAGTTACAAAAATAAAAAATATCAGTTATACTGTATAATGGATCTCGTATGTAAAAATAATAGATATGGCATGCGATGTTTGATAGAATGTCTTTTTTATTCATGATACAATTAATATTAATTATTTGCAGGTGAAAGAGGACCTAATGATGGAGATAAAAATGAAAAATGAAATAAATACGAATCAAATAAATAAAAGTTCATTTAAAGTGATGTTGGCAGATATCAAGTCGCTTACTAAAGGTATCGTTCTTTATGCAAACGTATTGCCTTCATTAGCAGGATTTTGGCTCGCATTGTATTTTACAGGTCAATCTTTTGCCGGTAATTGGGATACGTTTCTGTTAATGATTGTTGGGAGTACGTTCGTTATTGCGGGCGCTCTTATGTTTAATAATTGGTATGAAGTCGATTTGGACCGTGAAATGGACCGGACGCAAAAGCGGCCGACAGTTACGGGTAATTTTTCGTTAAAAACAGTTTTGACGTTAGCTATTAGTACGACGATTATCGGTTTAATTATTATGTTATTTACAACTATTGAAGCGACTATATATGCTTTCTTAGGTTGGTTTACAAACGTCGTTCTCTATACGTTTTGGTCAAAAAGAAAATATACATTAAATACAGTTGTTGGTAGTATATCAGGCGCTTTTACACCACTCATTGGCTGGGCGGCGATCGACAGTGCGTTTCATATTATACCTGTCGCTCTGTTTCTTATTTTGTTCATTTGGCAAATTCCCCATACGTTTTCAATTGCGATGCGTCGTGTGGAAGAATACCGAGCAGCAGGTGTTCCGATGCTTCCAGTTGCTTACGGATTTGAAATAACGAAGCGACAAACAGTTATTTATATTATAAGTTTAATGCCCATTCCATTTTTTATGATTGCGTTAGGACCAACGTTCGTTATAGTCGCAACGTTGCTTAACTTAGGGTGGATGGTTATTGGTTTGCGTGGATTCTTTATGAAAGATGATATAAGATGGGCGAACTTAATTTTCTTTTACTCACTGACGTATTTATTTATTCTGTTCGGTTTAATGATGGTCGTTACATTACCTGTCTTTCATCCATAAAACATAGTCACTTTAATTGTGGCTATGTTTTTTTATATGAATATTTAGCACATGTTAGGAGTACTTGAATAATTTGTGAACAAATACTTATTTTGTTAAACATATGTAAGCTAGTTTCATGCGAAGAGAAGGCGGTTTAAGTATAATAGGTAGTGAAAATCTTATTTAGACAATTTATTTGTTTTTTCGTTTATATAAAAATATTTACTAACTTTCATACGATTTTCATAAAGGAGTTTTATAATAGGTAATGGTTGAAAATTTAACCGCCTATTGTGAAGTTGAAAGAAGTGAATCATGTGTTGTCTTTATCAATTGTTGAACAAATTGCGATATTAATCATTAGTTTTATTGTCGGGTTACTTTTATTTTACGTATTGAGTGCGTTAAATAAAGAAAAAAAGAAGTTATTGATTGAACACGTTTTATCGTATGTCGTTAATTTTATTATTTATATGTGGCTCGGAAAAATCATTACGAATATCGCTGGATTTATACGTGATCCATTTGCAATTCTTGCTTACCCGAGCGATTCAAAGGCTTTTTACGTTGCGACGTTGTTTATCGTGATCAACATATTCATAAAAGAGCGTCATAAGTCTTCTGTGACATCATTAATAGCTGCTTTTTTACCTGTGTTTTTGTTTACGTCGTTCACGTTTGAATTAATACAAGTACTTTATTTAAATAAAAGCACACATTTCGTTTATTTGTTATTTTTAGCATGTCTTGTCGTTAGTTATTTGTTATTTGCTGAAAAATTACGAAAAGTTGCTAGTTATTTGTTTTTTGCTGTATGGTCAATTGGGCAGTTTGTTTTGTCGATTGTTCAGCCGTTTACGACTGTGTTTAACTACATGTTGGCGACGAGCTTCTTTTTACTGACGAGTATAGGTTTTATGACGTTGTATATTTATTATAAGGATAGGTGTTAGTATGTTTATGATTGATGCAGATACGGTTATATTTCTCGGATTAATATTGGCATTTGGTGCTGGAGCGATATCATTTTTATCACCGTGTGTTTTACCGATATTTCCGGCATATTTATCGTATATAACAGGTGTTAGTGTGAAAGAGTTACAAGAAAATAAATCCGCTCACGTGCGTTCGCGGTTACTCAGTCACTCAGCATTCTTTCTTATTGGTGTTTCGTTAATATTTATTAGTTTAGGAATCGGGGCAACATTCCTCGGGCAGTGGATTCAAAAGTTACTCGTCGGGGATTCTGGCTTACTTATTCAACGAATTGCCGGAGTGTTTATTATCGTGATGGGACTTTTCGTTGGAGGCTGGCTGAAGTTTACATCGTTAATGAAAGAAAGAAGAGTCCAAGTACGAAATAGTAAAGTAAGTTATGCAGGGAGCTTCTTTTTAGGTTTAGGTTTCGCAGCAGGTTGGACGCCGTGTATCGGGCCAATTTTTAGTTCGATATTATTTTTGGCAGCGAGTAATCCAACGCAAGGTGTTTTATATACATTCACTTATGTTATTGGATTTGCAGCACCATTCTTATTATTAACATTTTTCCTCGGATCAACACGTGTACTGACGAAGTACAGTGGGCCGATTATGAAAATTGGCGGTGTCATCATGGTAGTGATGGGTATCGTCTTGTTTACTGGTCAGTTACCGGCAATTGCTGAATGGTTATTAAAAGCTGTTCAAGGAACATGGTTTGAAAACTTAGGATAAGTAGGGGGATATATCATTGAAGAGAAATATTATTATCGTTATCATCGTTGGATTGATAGGTTGGGCAATTTTTGATTTTGTAAAATCAGATGATGTGGAAGTGACGGAAAGTGAACCAAATACGACTGAAGAAGAAAGTAGCGAAAACACACTTGACGTTGAAGAAGAGGACGAAGCGGCACTTGATCCGGACAATGAAGCAGGAGAAGAGGGTTCTGATGTTGCTGGGTTAGAATTTGGTAATACGCCTCCTGATTTTGAACTTGAAACATTAGATGGTGAAACGGCAAAGCTATCTGACTTCGTCGGTGAGAAAGTTATCGTGAATTTCTGGGCATCTTGGTGTGGTCCGTGTCGAGCAGAAATACCTGACATGCAAAAGCTGTATGAAACACATGACGTCGAAATTCTTGCGGTTAACTTAACGGAAACAGAGACGAACACGGATAATATTACCGAGTTTGTTGATGAATTTGGTATGACGTTCCCTGTTTTACTTGATGAATCATCTGTTGCAGCGACGCTTTACCAAATTAAACCAATTCCGACGACATATCTAATTGATTCTAACGGAAAAGTGCATAATAAAGCATTTGGTGCTTTAAATTATGAGCAAATGGTTCAACAAGTTGAGGTAATGGACTAGATAGGAGCGATTGATGATTAAGCAAACGGTTTTAGTCGTAGAAGATGATCAGATGATACGGCGACTCATTCGACTTTATTTAGAAAAAGAGTCTTATGACGTTGTTGAAGCTGTCAATGGGGAAGAAGCTAAACAGGTTTTTTTAGAAGAACATCCTTGCTTAATTATTTTAGATTTAATGCTACCAGAATTAAGTGGAGAAGATTTTTGTCAGTGGGTAAGAGAGAGCGAGCATCAGGATGTATCTATTATCATGTTAACAGCGAAAGCGCGAATTGATGATAAAGTAGCAGGCCTTCGCATGGGTGCTGATGCATACATGACGAAACCGTTTGAGCCTGATGAATTACTTGCCCAAGTTGAGGCAGTGTTAAGACGGACAGGTCAGTTTTGTCAAAAAATTGTTTTAGATGGTCTCTGTATTATGCCGAGAAAAGGCGAAGTTCTTTTGCGTGATCAAACGATTGATTTGACGAAACATGAATTTAATTTATTGTATCATCTGATGCAACATCCGAATGTCGTATTTTCACGTGAAGAGTTGATACGTGAACTTTACCCTTATGATGAACAAGGAATTTTAGACCGAACGATTGATGCGCACATTAAAAAGTTAAGAGAAAAAATTGAGGATCAATCCGCACAGAACATGCGTGTACAAACAGTTCGAGGGATGGGGTATAAATTTGTCCATTAAAAAAAGTTTTGAAGCAGTCGTTCCGAAACGTTTTTTAACTAAAATTACATCCTTAAACCTTCTTGTTATTATATTGCTTATCGTCATAAGTAGTTGGGCAATTTATAGTACGGCTTGTTCACTCGTTGACGCGATTGGCAGTGTCGATGAACAAAGACAAACAACGTTTAACCGGCATTTGCTTCGTTATATTGTTATCGTTTGTTCATTAACTGTCCTCGTAGGAGCATCCGTTCATTACACGTTAACGAAGCGGTTGTTAAAACCAATTAATGCGATGATTGAGTCTATTAAAATAAGGCAACGAGGAACGTATTCACCAATCGTTAAAGAGACAGGACATGGTGAAGTCGGGGAGCTCGTTGAACAATATAATTTACTCATTACAGAGCAGCAAGTGAATGATTCAGAACGCATACGCTTTATATCTGATTTATCACATGAGTTACGTACGCCTTTAACGAATTTAACGGGATACTTACATGCATTAGAAACGGGTGTCGTAGAAGGAAATAAAGATATTTACTCGGATTTACAAGTGGAAGCGAAGCGGTTACTTGAAATGGTTGAACAATTTGAACAACTAAAAGAGTGGGACGGTACGCAACTCATTCATCATATGAAGCAAGAACATGTTGAGATGAATTGGCTAATAAATCAAGCGACGACGGTTTTTGATTGGAAACTAAAGCAAGAGCAAATTTCGTTATCAATGACGATAGAGCCATGTGATGTGTACGTAAATATTCAAGGTATTGAGCAAGTTCTTCATAATTTGCTCGATAATGCGATTCGTTATTATGAAGGTGTGGAACCAATCGAAATTACCGGAAAAATGGACGAAGATCGGTATGTCATTGAGATAAGTAATCCTACAAGAACACTATCGTCCGAGCACTTAACGAGTATGTTTGAACGACTTTACCGAGTTGATTATTCTCGAGCGAGGAGTATGGGTGGTTCTGGATTAGGCCTTTCTATCGTAAAAGATATTATTGAACATCATGAACAAGAAATTTCCGTCAGTCAAACAAATACTATTATTACATTTAGTTTTGGATTGCCGATTAAGTAAAAGATAGAAATAATATTTGTTTTACGGTAAACTACACATAATAGTATTTTGATTCAGGAGGTTAACAACAATTCCACTCAATATTTTATTATATCAAATTGCTTTTATTACGCTCATCTGGGGCGGTATGTTTTTCTTTTTAGATGATTTATTCGGATCAGGAAAAATTATCTTTTATGTCGTCTCATCTTGGTTATTGTTTTTAATCGTTATTTTAATAAAGGGACTTATAAAAGGTGATTTTAAAAAAGAAAAAGATGAATAAAACATAAAACTTGAATGAGTAATGGCTTATTCAAGTTTTTTTGATTTTATGCAAATACTTATTATTTTAAATGTATTAATAACTTTCTCAAAGAAAGTGAGGGATTTCGATGTGTGGAAGGTATACACTGACAGTGAGTAAATCTCACTTAGAAAGCTACTTTTCAACTGATGTCAATGAACAGTCTTATGAATTAAGTTATAATATTGCGCCGAGC
>Ga0079226_10000159_pt1 | contig 43006 bp, 41 predicted proteins | sample Poulit2014_FD_76345 | JGI IMG/M metagenome (GOLD analysis project Ga0079226, IMG submission 76345) | Agricultural soil microbial communities from Georgia to study Nitrogen management - Poultry litter 2014 | ecosystem: Environmental > Terrestrial > Soil > Agricultural land | place: USA: Georgia...
CTGTAAGTTGGGCTTAAACCGGCGCCTCGTTCTGTTGTTCGCGTGAGACACGCGGTTACCTGTAATAGGACGCTTACCGGTAACTTGGCAAACTTTGGACATTATCTTGCTCCAGAGAATTACATACACGAGGGCCTAGCCTCAATTTCAGGTGGCGATTTATACCAAATTCCACCGCGATACACAATAGTAACAGCCTAAAAAACATAAAAAAACACCAATAAAGGCCTTTTTTTGTGTTTTTTCTGCTCTATTACTGATTAACGCCAACCTCTTTCTGCCATGGATACCCAACCGCCATCACCAATAATAAGGTGATCTAAAACCCTTACTTCTATCAAATTCAACGCATCAATAAGGCGTTCTGTGACCGATACATCAGCAGCACTAGGTTCGGCTACACCGGAAGGATGGTTATGGGCAAAAATAATGGCTGCAGCGCCATGCGAGAGGCATTTTACCACTACTTCGCGCGGATAAACAGCGGCAGCATTCAATGTTCCGCGAAAAAGTTCTTCATAAGCAATCACTCGATGGCGCTGATCAAGGAAAATAGCGCTAAAAACCTCATAAGAGTAACCGCGTAATTTTGCCACTAAGAAGTCACCTGCCTCTGTGGCACTGCTTAACCCTTCCTGCCGCTCTAACTCCTCCACCAAGTAACGCTGCCCAAGCTCCAACGATGCCTTCAACAACGCCACTTTAGCGTGCCCTAAACCTGGTTTTTGTTGTAATTCACTGACACTGGAATCTAGTAGCTTTCTTAGCCCGCCGGCATCTTGTAACAAAATACGAGCAAGCTCTACAGCGTTCATGCCTTGCACACCAGACCCTAAAAAAATAGCGAGCAACTCAACATCGCTCAACACGTCTGCCCCTTTGCGCAACAAACGCTCACGAGGCCTGTCTTCCACGCGCCATGTTCTAATGCTCATTGCCCCTCCTTGGAAACTCATCCAGACAATCGGAAATTGCTTTTACATTACTATATGACTCATTGGTGCTACTCTATTACGCTTTGCAGAATCACCAACCCCCTTCATAATAACGCTTTGCACACCGCTAATGGCGCGTACATTTAGCCACTACGAGGACTGTTTAAAATGGATAGACTGGTTAACAAACGAATTTTGCTCGGTGTTACGGGCGGTATTGCGGCGTATAAAAGCGCTATTTTATTACGCCGTCTACAGGATGCCGGCGCTGAAGTTCGCGTGGTGATGACTTCCGGCGCGCAAGAATTTATTACCCCTCTAACCATGCAGGCTCTTTCTGGCAACCCTGTGCACACCGATTTACTCGACACACGTGCGGAAGCGGCCATGGGCCACATTGAACTAGCACGTTGGGCCGACCTCATTCTTATTGCTCCCGCTTCAGCAAACTTCATCGCACGCATGGCGCACGGCCATGGCGCAGATTTGCTTAGCACCCTTTGTTTAGCCACAGATTCACCCATTGCTGTGGCGCCAGCCATGAATCAGCAAATGTGGGCAGACCCAGCCACACAAACTAACTTGCTGCTGCTAGAAGACCGCGGTGTACGTATTTTTGGGCCCGCTTCCGGCACACAAGCCTGTGGCGAAACAGGCCTAGGCCGTATGCTTGAACCCGAAGAAATAGCAGAGCTGGCTTCTGACGTGTTTCAGCGCGGTTTACTCACAGGAAAACACGTTGTTGTCAACGCCGGACCTACGCGCGAAGCGATCGACCCAGTGCGCTACATCACCAACCAAAGTTCAGGAAAAATGGGTTTTGCTATTGCCGCAGCCGCAGTGGAAGCTGGAGCACGCGTTACTTTGATTAGTGGCCCTGTTAACCAACCCACTCCTGCGCGTGTTAACCGTATTGATGTAACGAGCGCCTTAGAAATGCACACTGCATGCTTAGCAGCGGTGGAAGAAGGTTGCGACATTTTCATCGCCACTGCAGCGGTGGCTGATTACCGTGCCACCGAGGTCGCAGACAAGAAAATCAAAAAATCCACGGGCGAAATTCACCTCACTTTGGTTAAAAACCCAGACATTGTGGCGGATGTGGCTAACCATACGAAACGCCCATTTACAGTTGGTTTTGCCGCTGAAACCCACGACGTTATCAACTATGCGCGCGGCAAACTCACCGACAAAAATCTTGATATGATTGCCACCAACGATGTATCGGGTACCGACGTGGGCTTCAATAGTGATAACAACGCCCTTACCGTTATTTGGCCTGGTGGGCATAAAGTTCTTCCCTTGGCGGGCAAGCTACAAATTGCGCACCAACTTATTGAATTAATTGCCATTCGTTATAAAAAATAAGGGTTTCCATGCGTTTACAATATAAAATTCTCGATTCACGCCTAGGCAATGAATTCCCTATACCTGAGTACGCCACCAGTGGTTCTGCAGGTTTGGATTTGCGCGCCATGATTACAGAGCCGCTAACCATTCACCCTGGCCAGGCTGAGCTGATTAACACTGGCATGGCCATTTTCATTGCAGACCCAGGCTATGCAGGGATGATTTTACCGCGCTCGGGCCTTGGCCATAAGCACGGCCTCGTGCTAGGCAACTTAGTGGGCCTTATTGATGCCGACTACCAAGGGGAACTGCGCGTATCGTGCTGGAACCGCGGCGAACAGCCTTACACCATTGAGCCAGGTGAGCGCATTGCCCAGCTCGTCATCGTACCCGTGCAGCAAGTAACCCTTGAAGCGGTAACAGAATTTAGTGCCAGCGAACGCCAAGAAGGCGGTTTTGGCCATACCGGCAAATTGTAATTATTACCACATTCAGTCAGGAACCATTATGCAAAACGAACAAGCCCATGTAGCGGCCCATATTTTAACCGAAGCACTGCCTTATATTCAGCGCTTTGCTGGGACCACCATTGTGATTAAATACGGTGGCAACGCCATGGAAAACGATGAGCTAAAAAACTCTTTTGCTCGCGATATTGTATTAATGAAAGCTGTGGGAATGCGCCCTGTGGTGGTGCATGGTGGTGGGCCGCAAATTGCTCAATTACTCGAGCGCTTGGGTAAAGAATCTAAATTTATCCAAGGCATGCGCGTTACCGATAATGAAACTATGTCTGTAGTTGAAATGGTGCTCGGCGGTTTAGTAAACAAAGAAATTGTTAGCCTCATTCAAAGCAATGGTGGCAAAGCCATTGGCTTGACGGGTAAAGACGCAGGCCTTATTAAAGCTAAAAAAATGTCGCTCCCCACAGAAAGTGGTGATTTACTCGATATCGGCCAAGTGGGTGAAGTGGATTCCATCAACACCGCAGTGTTAGAAATGCTGGCCGCCAGTGATGTGATCCCCGTGATTGCTCCCATTGGAGCTGATGAAAAAGGTGTGGCTTACAACATTAACGCAGACTTTGTAGCCGGCGCTGTGGCTGAGGTATTAAAGGCAGAAAAGCTCATACTTCTCACCAACGTTGCCGGCCTGCAAGATAAAGATGGCAACGTGCTCACAGGCTTAGATTCAGAGCGCGTAAAAGAGCTCATCGACGACGGTACCATTTATGGTGGCATGCTACCTAAAATTGAATGCGCTCTAAGTGCTGTGAAAAATGGCGTGGCAAGCTCGCACATCATCGATGGCCGTGTACCCCATGCTGTATTGCTAGAAGTTCTCACAGACAAAGGCGTGGGCACCCTTATTACACGTTGAAGCTCCACCGAAGCCGCCCACTAGCGGCTTCGCCCTAACAGTGCACCTTTGTAATGAGCTTTTAATTATATTTTTATTGGATTTAAAAACACCATGACTGACAAGCCCCTCTCACGCAAAGAACAAATTCTACAGGCGCTTGCACACAAGCTAGAAGCCGAACCCGGTGGCCGCATCACCACCGCAGGGTTGGCACGAGAAGTAGGCGTATCGGAAGCTGCTTTATACCGGCACTTTCCTAGTAAAGCTCGTATTTTTGAAGGACTGATTGAATTCGCAGAAGAGTCCATGTTTGGCCTCATCAACCAGATTACAGCGAGCGAAGAAAGCGCACTAATACAAACCGAACGCATCATTTTATTGCTCATAAGCTTCATGGAGCGCAACCCAGGCATCACACGCCTTCTCACCGGCGATGCATTGGCGGGCGAAAACCACCGTCTACGTAGCCGTATTAATCAATTTTTTGATCGTATAGAAGGCGAGCTGCGGAAAGTGCTTCGCCATGCTGAGTTAAAAGAGGGATTGCGTACCCAAACCACCGTTAGTGCCACCGCTAACTTGTTGCTGGCTTACGCAGAGGGGAAAATAGCGCAATTTGTACGGAGTAACTTCAGTAGCGCTCCGAGTGAGCATTGGCAGGCACAATGGGAACAACTCGCCCCCACTATTTTCAGATAATTACTCTTCTGCTTGCTTTGCTTTTTCTGCTTCGATTTCAATAAGTCGCTCGATCATGGGCGTGAACTTGGTTCTTATTTCAGCCATAGCACGCTCATAACCACTTAGCTCTTCTGTTAAGCTAACAACCCTGCTTTCATAAATATTCAAAGCATTCACAATACTTTCTGGGATGGGCTCGCCCCGCTTTTCGTAGTCTTGAAAACGTTGCTTCTCTTGATCGCGGTTTTTCTTTGTTTTATCTAGGCTAATCAGCGAGTATTCTAAGCTAGCGCGCACACTACTTAGCTGACGCTCCATAGCGTTTTCTGCGGCTGCAGCGCTAGAGTAAAGGCGTAATATATCTCTATCGATACGCGCCTGCTCTTCAGTAATTTGCTTTACTTTTTCTTTTTTCTTTGTAGTTTTACTTTGCTTTTCTGCTTCGTCATCGGCCAACCTGCCTTTAACCGATAGTAATATGCGCCCGTAACGGTCTAACACTAAATAACCATTATTAACACCGTCCATAGTGAGCATACGGCTAAAAACAGTTGTACCCTCTGTATTTTCGTAACGATACAAATCGCCGGGTGGCAGAGGATCCAATCCTTTTACCTCTACTTGTTCCGCCCATGTAACATGCGGCGAAAACAAAGCAACCACCCCAATAAATGCCAGGATCCTTCCCTTTATCATTTTATACACCGTATTGTCGTCGATACTCTTGCATAGCTTCCAACTGCTGCGGTTTCGAAGCCCCATCCAGATACATAATAATATCGCCTAAATCAACAATACATGCCACTGGTATTTGTAAGCTTTGCTCAACCTCTTGAATGGCTGAAAGCTCACGCTGTCCCTTTTCTTGTCGATCTAGTGCTACCACTACCCCACACATGTGCGCGGGAGTTTCGGCCAACATACTAGCCACTTCGCGAATGGCTGTGCCGGCCGTGATCACGTCGTCTATTACTAATACGTTGCCCGCCAAAGGAGCACCCACTAGCCAGCCACCTTCGCCATGGTCCTTAGCTTCCTTGCGGTTAAAAGCCCACGGCACATCTCTGTCGTAATGCTCAGCCAAGGCAACAGCTACAGCCGCCACTAGGGGAATACCTTTGTAGGCAGGCCCAAACAACATGTCAAACTCTATCCCGGAAGCGATAATAGCATCGGCGTAAAAACGCCCTAACTGAGCTAGCGTCTTACCTGTATTAAAGGTTCCAGCGTTAAAAAAGTAGGGGCTCTTGCGGCCAGATTTCAAGGTAAACTCACCAAACTTTAACGCTTCTTGCTGCATAGCAAATTGAATAAATTCACGCTGATAAGCTTGCATGGTTACCACCCTAATACTGCTTGTTGTTTTTCAATGAGCTCACGAATTCCTTTTTGCGCCAACGCCAGCATTTGTTGCTGCTGTTCAAACGTAAAGGGCTCTTCTTCCGCGGTACCCTGAATTTCAACAAACCCACCTTGCTGCGTCATCACCACGTTCATGTCTGTATCGGCACTCACGTCTTCGTCATAATCCAAATCGAGAACGGGTTCGCCTTGGTAAAGCCCCACAGACACAGAACCCACTAAACCTAGCAAAGGGTCTTCACTGATCATTTTTTTCTCGAGCATGTACGTGAGCGCATCCACTAGCGCAACACAAGCACCTGTGATTGAAGCCGTGCGCGTGCCGCCATCCGCTTGGATAACATCACAGTCTATTAAAATGGTGTTTTCGCCTAACTTACCCATATCCACCGCTGCGCGCAGTGAACGGCCGATTAAACGCTGAATTTCTAACGTTCTGCCGCCTTGCTTACCGCGCGCTGCTTCACGGCCATTACGGGTATGGGTGGAACGCGGCAACATGCCATATTCAGCGGTAATCCACCCCTGCCCCTGACCACGCAAAAAGCGCGGCACACCTGCTTCCACGGAAGCCGTACACAATACTTTAGTGTTGCCAAATTCCACCAGTACGCTGCCTTCTGCATACTTGGTATATTGACGAGTAAAGCGAATTTCTCTTAATTGATCTGTAGCACGGCCCGATGGACGCATAGAAAACTCCTTGATAAAACGACACCGTAAGCGAACACACGGCTAAAATCGGCCGTCTATGTTAACAGGCGAGGCACTAAAGGGTAACGGTAGTAAGTACCACCTTCTGCTCGTACTGCAGCAATAATGACGACACCGAGCATAAACAACCAAACGATGCCATAAAATAGAAACCCTATTAAAACGGCCATTAAAGCGCTATTAATTAATTGCACTATTACCATTACCAAATGGAAATTCAGTGCTTCTTTGCTCTGATCGGCCACAAAATGGCTAGCATCTTTTTTTATCAACCAAAACACAAATGCGCCCAACAACCCACCCACTACAGGCACCACCACAAACACTAAGCCAGACAAATGTGCCCACATTGCCCACCGTCTATCTTCATCGCTAGGTGCCCAATTTTCAGCTTCGTTTTGCATCATAAACGCCTTCCACCTTTAACTAATTTAAAAACACTCGCTGTAACTCTGCTACCATGGTTTGCCTTCTAGTACCTCATTACACCACTTTATTTAACGCACAAAAGAGATGCACTTATGATTCATAGCATGACAGCGTTCGCACGTTGCGATGCCCACCACGGTAACACGACACTGGTATGGGAAATTAAATCCGTCAATCAACGTTACCTTGATTTGCATTTTCGTTTGCCAGAAGGGTTTAAATTTATTGAAAACGCTGTGCGTGAACACTGCCGCCAACTTTTAACCCGCGGCAAACTAGAATTGACGCTACGCTACCAGCAAAGCAACAGTGAGCAATCACTCACACTTAACGAAGAGCTCGTGGCGCAACTACAAAACATTCTGAGACAACTCAGCGAACACATGCCTAACGCAGCACCTGTGCCGCTTTCGGATATTTTGAACCACCCTGGTGTGCTGCAACAACAAGAGCTCGATTTTAACAGCTTAAAAGCCCCTGCGTTAGCATTACTTCAACAAGCACTAATGGAACTTAACGCAGCGCGAGCACGGGAAGGCGCTGCCATGGCTGCAGCCATCCGCGAGCGCTTACAAGGCATTACTGCACAAATAGCCATCATCGAAACCGCTTTACCTAATATTCAAGCAGCCCAGCAACAACGCCTACGCGACAGAATTGCTGAGGTACTAAAAGACATTGATCAAGACCGCCTCGAGCAAGAATTAGTGCTACTGGCCAACCGTATGGATGTGGCTGAAGAGTTAGATCGCCTCAAAGCACATCAACAAGAAGCAGAACGCATTTTACAAGAAGGTGGGCCCGTGGGCCGTAGGTTGGATTTTTTAATGCAAGAATTTAACCGTGAAGCCAACACGCTCGCGTCGAAATCTATTGATACAACTACCACAGCAGCAGCGGTGGAACTGAAAGTGCTTATTGAGCAAATGCGTGAACAAGTGCAAAACATAGAATAAAGCGCCCTATGAATATGAGCGCCAACATGTTGTACTGAACCTCTTATCGTTTCGTCACCAAGGAGTAAGACCGTGAAGAAAAAACTATTAACCGCTTTCTTTAGTTGCGCCGCTATTTCTACTGCCGCGCCAGTACTAGCTGAAGCTCCCAGCACTCATGAGCTGGTAGTGCCCATGTGGCAGTTAAACCCAGGCGGTGAAAATGAATCTGTAGGCAATGTGCACATCACCATGACTGAATACGGGGCACTATTTATTCCTGCACTTGAAGGGATAGAACCCGGCGTATATGGCTTCCATGTTCATGAAAACGGCAGCTGTGACGCAGTAGAGAAGGATGGGAAACTAGTAGCAGGCTTAGCCGCGGGCGGCCACTGGGACCCAGAAAAAACAGGCCAACATAAGGGCCCTTGGGACAACAGCGGCCATAAAGGCGACCTCCCAGCTTTGGCTGTAGATGCCAACGGAGAAACATACGCTGTCTTGGCGCCACGCCTTCAAAACCTTAAGGAGCTAAAAGGCCATGCGCTGATGATTCACCAAGGTGGTGACAACTATAGCGACAGCCCCGCGCCCTTAGGCGGTGGTGGCGCCCGCATGATGTGTGGCGTAATCCAATAATCACAAACCCTCCGAGCAGCTAGTTCAACTAGCTGCTCAACACACTTTCTCCACGCCCTCTTCCGCTCTATTACCTCAAACGCATTCACATAAGAATAGATCTAGATCAATGTTTTTAAATTTTCTCCTAGGAAAACAGACCTAGATCAAGAAATATGAACTTAATTATCGGGCACAAGCCCCAACTTAACCGTTAGGCAAGCGCCCCTTGGCAAAACGCTAGCAGCACCATAGCGCTTTGCATTCTTCTTACCCCCCACCTTGAGAGAGGCGCCTAATGCAAACTCAAGAAACCTACAACGACCAAATCATACGGCAGTTCCTCCTGGCTTCTATGGTTTGGGCTATCATTGGCATGTCTGTTGGTGTTTTTATAGCCGCCGAACTGTATTGGCCCAACATAGACCTCAACATTCCAGCGCTTACCTTTAGCCGGTTACGGCCCAACCACACCTTTGGCATTATTTTTGGTTTTGGTGGCTCGGCCCTTATAGGTACTAGTTTTTATATTTTGCAGCGTACCGGGCACGTAAGGCTGGCTTACTCAGCACTGGCCCAATTCGTATTTTGGGGCTGGCAGCTGGCTTGCTTCCTGGCCATCTTCACCATGCCGTTCGGCATTACACAGAGCAAAGAATATGCAGAGCCTGAATGGTGGATCGATATTCTTATTGCCATTGTGTGGGTAAGCTACGCCACTGTGTTTTTTGGCACCTTAACGCGGCGCCGCATTCGCCATATTTATGTGGCCAACTGGTATTACGGTGCTTTCATCATTGCGGTGGGCATGATGCATCTCGTTAACAACCTAGCCCTTCCCGTTTCGCTAACCCGTTCTATTCCTATTTATTCAGGTGTGGTGGATGCCATGGTGCAGTGGTGGTACGGCCACAATGCCGTGGCGTTCATTCTCACCGCCGGCTTTCTTGGCATGATGTATTACTTTGTGCCACGCCAAGCACAACAGCCACTGTGGAGTTACCGCTTCTCTATTATCAACTTTTGGGCACTCATCTCTGTGTACATGTGGGCAGGAGCACACCATTTAATGTACACCGCTCTGCCAGATTGGGTGCAATCGGTTGGTATGGCCTTTTCTATTATTCTCGTAATACCCAGTTGGGGTTCTTCCGCTAACGGGTTAATGACATTTAACGGCGTTTGGCACCGCGTTAAAGAAGATGCCGCAGCCAAATTCATGGTGATTTCACTTATCTTTTACGGCGCAGCCACGATGGAGGGTTCTATCATGGCAGACAAAACCGTGAACTCCCTTTCCCATTACACAGAATGGACGGTGGCGCACGTTCACTCAGGCTCTTTGGGTTGGGTGGCCATGATCACCATCGGTTCTCTATATGCCATGGCACCGCGTGTACTCGGGCAAAACATGCATTCTAAAAAAGCCATGGAGTGGCACTTCTGGTTACACCTAGGAGGCACTTTTTTATACGTCATCTCCATGTGGGCGGCGGGCATTATCGAAGGCCTCATGTGGCGCGAAGTTCACGCTGATGGCTCTTTGGTGCATTCGTTCTTAGCCAGTTTTGAAACGATTAAACCTCTGTATGTTGTGCGTTGGTTAGGGGGCTGTTTTGTGCTCACCGGCATGATCATCATGGTGTGGAACATGTGGCGCACTGCGGAATTCGCACGCTCTAATACAGTGCCCGCCATTCCTGTGCCCACATCCGACAAAACCGCTACCGACTACTAAAGGAGGCACACATGTCAAAGCAATACAGATATTTTGAAGCCATTGAAAAACGTGCTTGGTTACTAGGCATCCTGACGGCTGTGTTTCTCTCTTTTGGTGGTTTGGCCGAAATTGTGCCGCTGTTTGTAGCCGCCAATAACGTGGAAGTGCCAGAGGATATTGAACCCTATGACCCGTTACGTTTAGCCGGTTTCGAAACCTATGTGCAAAGTGGCTGCTACACCTGCCATTCGCAAATGGTCCGTCATCTTAATTTTGAAACCCAGCGCTATGGTGAGTACTCCACGGCCGTGGAATCTGTTTATGACAGGCCTATGCAATGGGGCTCTAAGCGCACGGGCCCAGATTTAGCTCGAGTTGGGGGCAAATATTCTGATGAATGGCAGCGCCAGCACTTAATTGATCCACGTAGCCTAGTGCCGAGTTCAAATATGCCTCGTTACAACTGGCTTGAAGACAGAAACATTAACGTTAAACGCCTTCAGGGCAGCATGCGCGCTTTACAACGCTTAGGCACACCTTATACAGACGAAGATATCGCCAATGCAGCTAAACAAGTGGAAGGCAAAACACAAATGGATGCCATCATTGCTTATTTACAGGGCCTAGGCATCGATAACGTGAGCAACAAACAATCAGAACAGGAGGTACCCGCATCATGAGCGCATTTTGGGGCAACGCCATTGGTGTTCTTATTGTTGTACTGATGTTCAGCTTTGTTGGTTATTGGATTTGGCTCTGGCGCGCGCGCCATAAAAAATCCTTTGATCGTATGTCGCGCCTTCCCATGGAGGATGACATCACAAACCTTACCTCCCACCCTACTTCGGAGGAGAATCGCCATGAATAATTTTTGGTCTGGTTGGGTCATGGCTTTAGTGGCTATTAACTATATCACCATCTTGGTACTGTTCCTCTGGGCGCCAAGGGCCAAAATCCCTTCTGAGCCAGATGGCACCACTGGTCACACATGGGCGCACGGTACTATTCGTGAGGGCCTCGGGCGCTTGCCTACATGGTGGCTTATTCTCTCCACCGCTGCATTTATCGCGGCTTTCATTTATTTAGTGCGTTACCCTGGCTTTGGTTCTTACGAGGGCACCCTGCAATGGACTTCTAAAAAAGAAATGTTAGAACAAAGGGCCATTACTGAAGAGAAAATGCAGCCCTTATGGCAGAGAATTGAAGACACGCCCATTTTGGCCTTGGGCGAGGATGAGCAAGCGATGCGCATGGCGAAACGCTTATTTGATGATAACTGCGCGGCTTGCCACGGTTATGATGGCAAAGGAGTTCAAGCCATTGGTGCTCCAGATTTAACCGATCGCTCATGGCAGTTTGGTGGTTCTGTTGCCGCTGTTCAACACAGTATTAGCAAAGGCCGCAAAGGAGTTATGCCTCCCCTCGGTGGCACACTGAAATATGGGCAAATAAAAAATGTAGCGCATTATGTGCTAAGCCTCGCAGGCCGCTCTCACGAAGCACCCTCAGCAACGGCAGGCGAAAAAGTATTTAAACAATATTGTTTTGCTTGCCACGGCATGGACGGCACAGGAAACCAAGCTCTTGGTGCACCTAACCTCACTGAAGATGCGTGGAAGTTTGGCGATACCCTAGAGGACATCATGTATGCCGTTGAACATGGACGCAAAGGGGAAATGCCCGCTTGGGAAGGCCGTTTGCGTGATACGGAAATAAAGCTATTAACTAGCTGGGTACTCAGCCACGATAACACCAATGAAGTACAGGTTTCTTCACCATGAAGCCTGTACCTTGGTATAAAGCGCCGATCGTGTGGTTAGGCATAGGCATAACACTGCTTGTGCTCATCGGTTGCATTCACATGATTTTACTCGGCCATCGTCTCAACGATTTCGAGCAAGCGCCTGTGCCAAAAAACCAAGACAACAAAGCATTCACCCACATTTTAGGCATGCCGCTCAGCAAAGCAGATTCTGCCGATAAAAAGGCTACTGAAGGCGAACAAGCGCCTTCCCACCAAGAAGGCCTATAGCCATGCTCACTGCTGCCAATGTTCAGCCTTCGTGCTACCACTGTGGTTCTAGCATCCCTGAGGGCAGCGATTTTAACGCTGTGATTGCAGCGCAGCAGCGGCAGTTTTGTAGCCACCATTGCCTCCATACCGCGCAGTGGATTAATGACGCAGGGTTTGGTGATTTTTATCGCTTACGTGAAGGGCGCTCTAGCCGCCCCCTTCCTGACAACGATAAAACGAACTGGGACCAAGAAAACTTACAGCGCCATGTGGTGCGCAAAAACAAACAGGGGCACAGTGAAACGAGCCTACTGATTGTGGGCATACATTGTTCAGGTTGCGTTTGGCTAATCGAGCGTGTGCTAATGCAACGCCCAGGTGTTATTGCGGTTCACACCAATCCTATTACTCGTCGAGCACGCATTACATTCGATGAAGATAAAATCCAACTGAGCGCTATTATCACCACGCTTCACCAAGCTGGTTATGCCCCTAGGCCTTTAAACACCGATACATTAGATGATGCGCGCAGCGTGGAAAGCCGTGATTTATTGAAACGCTTGTTAGTGGCGGGGTTCGCCATGATGCAAGTGATGACTTACGCTTTCGTGCTTTACATGGGCCACTTCGAAACACTGCCCCACGCCACAAAAGAACTTTTTCGCTGGCTCGGCTTTTTACTCGCCACTCCTGTGGTGTTTTATTCCGCTGCCCCTTTTTACCACAGCGCAAAGCGTGCCCTCTTACATCGCAGTTTGAACATGGATGTGCCCATCACCATTGCCATCACGGCTGTTTACGCTAGCAGCGCTTACCAATCCATAGCTGCGCAAGGGGAAGTATATTTTGAATCTGTCACCATGTTGGTGTTTTTTTTGCTGGTGGGCCGTTATCTCGAAATGCGCGCACGGCATCATTCCATGGATAATGCTGACGCCCTTGTGCACCTTACCCCCGCTTTTGCCGTACGCCGGCAGCCTGATGGCTCCTTAGAGAAAGTTGCTGTCTCTGAGCTCGCCAAAGGTGATATTGTGCACATTGCAGAAGGCGCCCATGTGCCTGCTGATGGCGAACTCATTTCAGCCCAAACGTTGCTCGATGAATCACTGTTGTCTGGTGAAATAACTGCCCGCCGCCGTGTACATAAAGAACGTATTATCGCCGGCAGCATCGTGCTTGAAGGGCCCATAGAAATACGCGTTACCCATACAGGCCAAGACACCTTTCTCTCCACCCTTACTCGGCTTTCTACCCATGCTCAAACAGAGCGTCCTCGTTTCGCCTTAGCCAGTGAGAACGTTACCGCACGTTTCGTTCGCCGAGTGTTAATCTTCACCACTGTCACCTTTTTTGCTTGGTTGTGGTACGACCCTTCTCAGGCGTTCACTGCCACCGTTGCATTGCTTGTTGTAGCTTGCCCCTGCGCATTAGGCTTAGCAGCGCCAGCAGCGATGACCAGAGCCATTGGGGTGCTCGCCCGCCAAAATATTTTGGTGGTCAACCCAAATGCTTTGGAAATATTAACCACCATCGATGGCATTGTTTTTGACAAAACGGGCACCCTCACAGAGCCAACGTTAACCACCGACAACATTGACCCTCACCTCTTGCAGCTTGCTGCTAGCCTAGCGCAAGAAAGCCAACACCCCCTCTCGCAGGCCTTAGTAAAAGCCAATACGCTGCCTTTACTTGCTGTGCAAGAAGTAACCTCCTTCCCAGGGCTAGGCTTAGAAGGTACCGTGGCGGGCCATCGTTTACGTTTAGGCCAACCTGCATTCGTTGTGCAAGAAAACGCTGACGCGCCAGCTAACGCAAGCTTGGTATTAGGAGAGGAAGGCGTGCTACTCAGCGCTTTTTATATGAACGAAAAAATACGCGCTGATGCTGCCATTACTCTACAAACCCTTAACCGCATGAACATACGCTGCTACATTCTCAGTGGTGATAGCGAGCAACGTGTAAAGCGGGTGGCACAACAACTTGGCATTGAGCACTGGCGCGCGCGGCAAATGCCCGCCGATAAGCTTTCTTATCTGCAACAATTGCAATCTGAAGGGTTACGCATTGTGATGGTGGGCGACGGCAGCAATGATGCGCCCGTCCTAGCAGGTGCCGATGTTTCCATTGCTCTCACTTCAGGCGCTGAGCTCGCACAAGCGAATGCCGATATTTTACTGTGCTCTGATCGGCTCTCTGGTTTACTGGCAATACAACGCATTGCCCATGAAACAAAAATCACCTTACGGCAAAACCAGCGTTGGGCATTTACTTATAATACGGTGGCCATGCCCGTGGCCGCATTGGGCTTTATACCACCTTGGCTTGCGGCTATCTTCATGTCTGCCAGTTCGCTATTAGTAGTCATCAATGCTTTACGCATCGGGCGACGGAGCTCAATGCGCCAGCAGCTCCCACTCTTCCCTCGTAAGGTGCCTTTATGAGTATCATCGTGATCATGATTCCCATTTCACTGTTCATGTTAGGTTTGGGCGTGGCGGCATTTTTTTGGGCGGCCAATAATGGGCAGTTCGATGATGTCACCTCTCCTGGCTTATCACCCGTTAGCGATAACCCTCCCGAAGATGAGCCCGATGCTGCCGATAAAGAAGCCAACGACAATCCATAAAAAAGCCCCAAAAAGCATCCAACTTTTTGAGGCTAGTTCACTTTTGGGGCTTTCGGTAAGGCTTTTTAGCTGCGTGTGTTAATACACCTTGCCATCGAAATCACTAGCGCTGTGGCGCTCTGTTACACGCTCGTTTTCTTCGCCTGAACCTTTATTCACAATGCATCCACGGCGTACCGCTGGGCGCTCGTGCATTTGTTTAGCCCAACGCAGCACATTGGGATAGCTGTTTTCAGCATCGAGAAATTCTGCAGCGCCGTATACCACGTTGAGCACTACACCGCCGTACCAAGGCCAAATAGCCATATCCGCAATGGTATATTCATCGCCCACCATGAATTCCTTATCTGCCAAATGGCGATCAAGCACATCTAGTTGGCGCTTCACCTCCATGGTGTAACGATTAATAGGGTATTCAAGCTTTTCTGGTGCATAGGCATAGAAATGGCCAAAACCACCGCCCAATATCGGTGCACTGGCCATTTGCCAAAAGAGCCAGTTCATCATTTCGGTACGTAAGGCCGGATCCGCAGGAATAAAGGCATTAAATTTTTCTGCTAAATAAAACAGAATAGAACCCGATTCAAACACCCGTGTGGGCGGCGTAGTGCTTTTATCTAATAAAGCGGGAATTTTAGAGTTTGGGTTTATCTCTACAAAACCACTGCTAAATTGGTCTCCCTTACCAATATTGATAAAAAAAGCATCGTATTCTGCTTCTGTAATGCCTTTTTCTAACAACTCCTCGAAAAAAATGGTTATTTTTTGCCCGTTGGGTGTGGCTAAGGAATATAGTTGGAAAGGATGCTCTCCTTCGGGCAACACTTTTTCATGAGTCGCCCCAGCGATAGGACGATTAATATTAGCAAAAGCGCCGCCGCTCTCTTTATCCCATTGCCATACTTTGGGAACTTCATATTTATTACCCATCATGTTCTCCTACAATAAAACTGCATTCGTTGATTTTTTTATAATGATACGTTCTAGCAATGTGGTTCTTTAGGCACATTAACGGTTTTTTAGCCTATCTCGCCACCGTGCATCTTTTCTTTGCCCTCATTTAACTAAGCAAACTTTTTATCTCGGGGTTAGTGTCTGTTTGATAAGGGTCTTCTGCATTGTATTTGCCGAGCACCTCGCCCGTTGGTGCTAGCACATAAGCCTCTTCTTCTGCGTAAAAGAAAAAGTAAGCATCGATCACTCCCCAAATAGGCAACTCACCAAAGGTATTGTGCCAATGAGTGCGCACCACTTCTTGGGCTTCTTCTAATTGCAGAGCCAACGGGTAACGCCACAAATCATCGCGCAATTCAATATGCCGATGCCTTTCCATGGCAGCTAACACAAAATCGGGCTCATCGCTGCGCTCAAACAGGGTGTCTATCCAAATATAAGGCTTAAACGCTAAGCGTTTCGCTTCTAAATCAGCTTTAATTTGCTTAATGGTGCGCTGCACCGCTTCCGTACGCACACCTAATACTTCGCACAGCTTAATGAGGAATTCCTCACTACTGTACTTCATATCAAACATACTTCGATGCAAGCCAAAATAAGGAGGTTGCAATGCTGCATGGTAGCGCTGGGTATTTTTAGCATTCACCGTACGATATCCCATCGCACGCAGCGTTTCTTCTAGGGGCTTTGCCTCTGCCACAAAATGCAATTCGTTGATGAAATTCTTATTCATACTCTTGCCCTCTTGCGGTGGTGTATGAGGATCAATGCTTTCTTTATGACAGTGTCGTCCTTTCAACAGGAGTGCCGAGATACACCGGCTTTCTTTGGTGGGTTCATTATAACCCCCAATACACTCCGTAGCACGGTTCACTTGCAGCAAGGCTGATTATGCGGGCTATACAGTGATGACCGTCGCCCAACACTTGTGTTAAAACCTCTTCACCACCCATTACCCAAAAGGCTTAAGTAGTGCGCATCTTATTGTTTGTTTCTTTGTTCTTGCTCACCGCCTGTAGCACGAACACCACTGTTTCTGTTGAACCTCCCACGCCTACCGCAGTAGCTGCTGCCAGCACCGCTACTGCGGGAGCTGTGAGCATAGATATTACGCCACCACCGGGCATGCCTATGGGTGGTTATTCGATGATGGCAAATCGTGGCCAAGGCTTTCGCACCCGCATTAAAGCACGCGTTATTTACCTACAAGATGAACAAGGTGAAGCCCTTGCCTTAGTGCAAACCGACCTTACGGCCGCCTCGTTATTGCTGCACCATCGCGTGGCAGAACTCGTGGCGAAAGAAACCGGTTTGGCGCCTGGCAATATTGCCATTACCGCTTCACACAGCCACTCTGCCCCCGTTAACTTTTTCGATAACGATTTTTATAACAAGCATATGTCTAGCGGAAAGGGGCTTGAGCTCGATTTCCTGCACTTCGCAGCCGAACGCATTAGCGCAGGTATTCAGCAGGCGTTTGCCACGCGACGCCCCGCCAAAATAGCCACCGGCAAAAAAGATATTTACGGCTATAACCGCAACCGCTCTCTTGCTGCTTACCTTGCTAACGAAAACGTTACCCTAGCAGAAGCCAACCCTGAGGCTAAGTTCCAAGCTGTTGACCCCGCTCTGCATATGGTGCGCATTGATGTGCAAGATGAAGACGGCGCCTTTAAACCGCTCGCTGCTTTTTCTAGTTTCTCTATTCATGCCACTGCACTCACTTCTAGCGTTGAGGTGTATAACGCTGATCTTTTCGCTTATGTGCAGAAAGATCTTGAATGGCATGTGCAACAACACCACGACACCTCTTGGCCTGTGGTGCATGCGTTTTCCACCGCTACCCAAGGTGATATGGCGCCCGCACTGGAAGAAAGAGGCGACAACCGCATTGGCCAGCACCCTGTGGATTGGCCGGCAGCCAAACAACTAGGACACAGCATTGGTGCTGAAGCTATTCAGTTATTTGAAACCTTAGGTTCTTCTCTTAGCGACAACATCGAACTCGCCAGTGCCGCCCGTGAAATTAATATTCGTGAACACAATGAAGTACAAAATATTACTTTATGTTCCGACCCTGCTGTGGGCAGCCCTGTAGCTGCCGGCGCTTACGAACGCCGCACTCCTTGGCTAACGTTGTTGCCTGTTTTCCACGGCGGCAGCGTAATGGCCCGTCGTTGGTTCTTCACCGAAGGCTGCCATGGCAACAAGAGCCATCTTGGTACCGCTTGGTTGCAACCCTTGGTTGAACCCAAAGATAGTTTCCCCAACACGGTGATGTTCCAGCTTATCCTCATTAATGATATGGCTGTGCTACCGCTGCCCTTCGAAGTTACTGTGGAGGCAGGCCAACGCATACGTCAGCGTGTGCTCGATAGTTTTGCGGCACACGGCCAACCATTAAACTTTGCATGGGTGGCAAGCAGCTCCAACGGTTACTTTGGCTACACCACCACACCTGAAGAGTACGCTCTGCAACATTACGAAGGCGGCCATACCCTCTATGGTAAAAACAGCACTCCTTATTTAGCTGCACAATTAACTGTGCTAGCAGAGGATTTTCTTACCCAAGGCGCAGTGCATGAATTCGCGGACGAGTGGGTCTACCCTCTAAAAACCAATCAATTCCTGCCCGCGCCCACCACTAGTAAAGGCGAGCGCCAATGGCTCACCGCACCCACCAAAGTGGCAGCTAAAAAAGCCCATGATGAGGATTACATTGCGGTGCGTTGGCTTGATGTGGCACCACGCAACATCGCTTGGCATGAGCATCTAGTAAGCGTTGAACAGCGCATTGATGGAAGTTGGCAATCATTAATCATTAATGGCGAACCCATTCATGATGATGGTTATGATGTTGAAGTACGCTATTTAAAAGACAGTAAGGAAGGCATGGCTGAATATGAAAGCCGTTGGTATAACCCAGCTGCAAAGGGCGAATATCGTTTCGTGATTGCCGCACGTCCAGGGCAACCTAGCCTCTATTCAAACGTGTTTCACTAAGGCATAAAAAAGCGGAGCCCAAAGCAAAGGCTCCGCTTTTTTGCTTCTCTCAAGGGGAAAGAAGCTTAGCCATTTTTGTTATAGCTGTTGGCGTAATTCGTTGTAGCCACCCACGTAGCGCTGTTCGCCATCTTTCATTAAGAAGATTTGTGGCACAGAGGCTACTTTAGCGCCCACCTGCTCTTCTAATTTTTCAGGCGTGATATCGCTCCCTACGGTGAGGTACTCGAAATCCACAGACTTCATTTGGCACAAAAGCTTTGCCTTATTGCAGTCTACGCAGCCTTCTTTACCGTAAATAACAACGTTCATACTCTCATCCTCTTTTTATTACTTAAATAGTGGTGTAGCGTTAAAAGAAATCATCATCGAAGATAACGCCTTCGTCTGTGCGCTGTAACACACCAACTTTGTAAGCTGCGATATCTTGTTCTTGTGGAGAAGCTTGGGTTTTACTAATGTTTAGCCACTTTTCCATAAACCGTAGCGGGTTCTCTTTGGGGAACTGGTACTTATCAGTGGTAAGCCCTAAAGCGTTGTACACGTCTTTGGCACAGTACAATGTCCACGCTGCCAAACGGTCTGCATTCATGCCCACCAACTCACGGCCTTCAGAAAACAAGTAGTTGATCCATGCAAGTTCGCTATCAACCACTTCTTCAATCATGGCGACAATATCGTCTTTGCACTGCTCAAACGCTGTGCGGCCACGCTCTGTTTTCATTTCTAGCTGCAACACGATTCTGTCTAACTCAGCGTGTACTTCTAGTTCGTCTTGTGCGATTTTCTGCACAGCCTTACCAATGGGTTGGAACATACCGGTATCACAAATAGCAAAGGTTACCGCAAAAGATGCAGCAAACTGGATACGCTCCATGCAGTACAACGCTACGATCATCATGAATACTTTGTTATAGGTTTCCTGGTTATTTGGAATTTGCCCTAACGCGTATTCGTGCGAAGCAATGTACGCCTCATCAAGCGCTTTCACTACGCGGCTTAAACGCTCGTGCGCCTCTTCTACTTTTAAAATCTCATCTAAAATAACGGATGGATCATCGAAAGAGTTACGTACAATTTCAGAATATGTAGCAGCATGAATCACTTCGTTATCAGAAATACGCTGCCACGCAGCCCACAACTCTGAAGAAGTAATAAATGGCGCCAACACCGGTGCGATGGCACGCGATGCCACACTGTCTGCTTCCCATTGCCACGCCAATGTTTTAATCATCATGTCGTAGGTGGATGGGTCTGCTTTTTTAAAGTCTGCGTTACATGAGTTGTAATCAAACTCGTTTTCATCCCAATCTAGGGATTTTTGTGTTTTATACAGTTCCCAAATTTTGGGGTAGTGCTTGTTAATCGTATCGAACAAGCCTTGCTTTTCACCCATGAAAAGCTGTGGCCTTTCGTAATCGGTTTTATCGTAATTAAAAACATTACCTGTCATAGCATTAATTACCTAAATCAATGAATCTTGTGTGGTTGTGGGGGTGCACTAAAGTGTGCAACCCTCACAATCGGCGTCATCATCTCCCGAATACATATCCGCAGCACCCTGGGCATCACCCACCATCTGCATTCCTCGAGAAGTTCTTTGGTTCATGTAATATTTTGTTTTCAAACCCATACGTACGCGGTAGAGGTAGTCACGAATCATTTCCGTGGACTCAATGAACGTGTCCCCTATCACTTCGCGGTAGAAGTCAGCGGAAATCGCTTGGTCTGTCCACTTCTGCACAATGGCGTACATATCAGCCATATCTTGCGCGGGAATAGTCCACGCAGACTGGTAGTAACGGCCTAACTCATCGCTGTTAGGTGCTGCCCAGTAGTTCACGCGCTGGTTATCTGTTTTGATCATGGTGAGCTCACGAATGGGGTATAGGCCGTTCGTGGTGCCCGATGCGTTAGCTGAGGTTTCGGTAGGCATATGTGCGGCTAGCACTGAGTTACGAATACCGCCGTTCTCTATAATTTCCGCACGCAGCGCTTCCCAATCGTACTGGTTCTTAAAGAGCGCAATGCCATCTACGTTTTTGTTGTAGGTGTCTAGTGGCAACCATCCCTCTGGCCACTTTGTTTTGTGCATCCAAGGGGCGTTACCTAGCTCTTTACCTAAGCGCAGGCTTGCTTTAAGCAAGTAGTAATAGTGGCGTTCTGCTGCTTCGTGGATGAACTTTTTACCATCCATATCTGTGTAGCGCAGCTTGTTCTTAGCCATAGCATGTGCCAAGCCTAGAATACCCACACCAGCGTTTAAACGTGCTTTTGAAGTTACGCCAATATGTGGTAGCTCGTAGTGCGCTAAGTGGATGCACTTATCAATCATCAATAAGACGTAGTAAGCCACTTCTTCGTACTGCTCTTCTGATTCGATTTTATCGATACAGATACCACCTAGGTTACACGTGGCTACTTCACCTTCTGCCTCTTCGCTCTCAGAGTACAGATCCATCATGTCTTGATAAGGCTTAGTGGGCAGAGCAATTTCAGAACACAAGTTCGAGCTGAAAATCTTATCGTTGAACGGTGTGTGATGGTTAATTTCGTAAATATTATGCTCGTATACGCGGCCGGTTTCGTTCCACTCGTTTTCGGCAGCGATCAAAAGTTCACGTGCATTTACATACGTCTTTTTGAAATTATCATCGGCTTCATACTTTTCGTACAACTCAGCAAAAAGAGCTTCGTCATCACTGTAAAGCGCGTCGTATAAATCGGGCGCTGTGAAGCAGTTAAACAAGAACACTTCTTCGTTACGCGCTACTTTACGAGCGAAGAAACGGTTGCCACCCCAAGAGTAATCTAAGCCACGAATACGTCTGTCTTCTGTGGACATGGGGTTTTTCAAACGCAGTAGGGTTTCTACTTCTGGATCAAAAATAGGGAAGTAAGTAGTACAAGCACCGCCACGGCCGTTTTGTAGGTTTGCTTTTACTTCGCCCACAATAGCGCGGTAGTAAGGCAATTTACCTTGGTGGCGAATAACTCCACCACGTACTGGGTCGTTCAGAGAACGTATTTGCATATAAGCACCGATACCGGCGCTCATGTACGTCATGGTGTTAGCAATATGGTTACCCACAGCGATGGACTTCGCGTTGTCGTCTGTGGCGTATAAGCAGCAGCTCGCGTAGCCACGTAAAGGGGTACCTAAGTTTACGTGGTTTGGCGTAGGCGCGTTAATGCGGTTCATGGATAAGTGTTCATAGAACTTCGCCACGTCTGTCATACGACGCTCTAGTGGTTGGTCTACCGATAACGCCATAGCCATACGCATGTAAATAAACTGGGGCGTTTCAAAGTACACATCGTTAACGCGGTCTGAAATAGCGTACTTCGTTAAATGCGTGTGAATTTGGTAATGCGCATAGGTGAAATCGCGCTCATGGTCGATAATTTCTTCTACTTGGGCATACTCTTCATCCGAGTAATCCAAGTGCTCCATGTAACCCAACTTTTGCAGCTTAGTATGCAGCTCTTTTACGGTGGGCAAACCTTTACCTTCGTAAAGATCTTTACGAATAATGGCGGCATATAAACGGCCAGCCATGCGGTTGTAGGCCCAAGTATCAAAATCCAAACAAGTTCTGATGAGGCGATCCTGCAAAAAAGCGGAAGTACACTCACCATTGAGGCCCGATACGGTCTCTAATACTACGGATGGCCAATCCACATAATCGCCTAGCGTGTTGGCTGCCCACTCACCCCACTGGTTCAGTTTTGAAGGGGTAAAAGGTTCTTTGCGGCCATCACGTTTAATAATCGTTTCAATCATCTAATCGCCAAAATTCATTAAAATGAAAGGTGTGTAGCTAAGTGCTTGTAATTGTAGTATTTGCGCCTTTAACTACCTGTGGATAACTTGTTAGCAAACTGTTAAGAAACACACTATATAGGGTTTATTTACCCTGAAAACACAATATATAGTATTTTTTGCAACATGAGGGAATACTAGTGATATGCCGCCTAACAATCAAGCCACCCAAGTTTGAACACACATTTTTTAAGCAACTAAGGGCGAATGGCGCGGCATGAAAGAGCCACAGTTTTTTTACCTAAACACGGGAGAACCCCGTGTGGGCGGAGTTACAACAACAGCAAACTTTTTGCTCAACAAAGCGGCGGCCGCCACGCATGATGGCCGCCAATAAAAGCAAAATCTTCTACGGAAAAGAAACACCCATCAAGGCAACACCTTCTTAACCTGTGCCACTGTTACCTACCGTAACTTATGGTGCTAACGTACTAGCAAAACAGGCTGTGCGCCCCTAGGTTGATAAAGAGGATGGGCGGGCTCACCGCTTTTATTCACTTTCAAGCAGTGCATAGGCGCCAGCAAAGTGCGCACTATTCCTGAACGCCCAAGATGTGCTCCATGGTTACCCCACGCCCCGACGATAAGATCAGCTTTACTCGCTACTTTTTGTAACCACTCATCATTTTCTGGGCCAATCGGCGCTTGCTCAGCAAGCATAAGGGGCGGTGTGTCGGCTCGGCAGGCAAACAAGTTGGTTAGCGCAATGCCGCCATATCCCCAGCTCTGCGCAAAACCTACACAACGCCGTATGGTAGCGTTGTCTTCTTCTGCAGGCGTAATGGATGGGTTAAGCCCTATAAACATGACAAAGCCTCGCTCTGGCTCCCACTCACGCCACAAGGCGTAACGATACCGTTCGCAATCAGAAAACACTACTGTGCCATGCTGTTCGATCAGAGATTGCACTGTTTACTTACCAAAAAATCTGAAAGCCTTGCTCAAAGCTCGTCTTCATCTGCTTGGCTTGCATGGATATTTTCATAACGCGCCTGCAGCTCTTCACGTAACTGACGGCGTAATTTGGCTTGGTGAAAGCGGCGTTTACGATCATAGGTATCGAGGACTAATGCAGGCACCTCTGTTGGCTGTTGGTTTTCGTCCACCGCCACCATAGTGAAAAAACAACTGTTGGTGTGGCGCATGCTGCGTTCGTAAGTATTTTCAGTAATTACCTTAATGCCCACTTCCATTGAGCTGTGGCCGGTATAATTCACCGAAGCGAGAAAAGTAACCAGCTCTCCCACATGCACAGGCGCACGAAACACCACTTGATCCACAGAGATAGTGACCACGTAGCTACCGGCATAGCGGCTAGCACAGGCATAAGCCACCTGGTCCATATATTTCAACAATGTACCACCATGCACATTGCCAGAAAAATTCGCCATTTCTGGCGTCATTAGTACAGTCATGGAAAGTTCTGGGTTGCCAGGTATCATCATAGCAGCTCCTTACTATCGTTATTTAGGCGCGTAACAATACTATGCTTTGCAGCTTAGTGGTTAGGAATCTTCCACACGAATGAGTGTTTGCTGCCCTACAGCCACTAATGTTTTGTCCTCGTCTTGCACCGCAAACACTTCTAACTGGCACACAGTAAGGGTTCGTCCTGAACGAATCACCTTAGCCACAGCTTCTAACCACTCACCTTTAGCTGGCGCTACCAAATTCAGCTTATATTCCACCGTAAGGATAGAGCTTCCTTGAGGAAATAGGGTGATCCCAGCATACCCACCTGCAGCATCCGCAATAGCGCTTGTAGCGCCTGCATGAAAAAAGCCCATATGTTGCGTGAGTTCTTCTCGATAGGGCAATCGAATGCTCGCTTTACCTGGTTGCAGCTCTGCCAACTCGGCGCCCAAATGGCGCATTAGCCCTTGGGCAGCAAAGCTTTCTTTAATGCGTTGCACTATTGCTGGCGCAACAGATGTTTGCTTACTCATACCTTGTCCTTCTTGCGTGCCGGCGACGAACGCGCCACGCTTTACTGTTTTATTTTTAAAGAAAATTTCACCATTACTGCGCCACTGGGCCAGAGGTGGCTACAAATAAAGGAGGGATAGGGCTGTCTGTGAGCAGGCACACCAAACGCAGCAGCTCTAGTTCTTCCACCTGGATTTTATTATCTGCCATGACAATGTCTGCGCACACATCTAGCACTAACTGCTTTAAGAAGGAGGTGAGGGCGCGCACCTCTTCTAATGCCTCTCTCAGTGATACTAAACCACAAGATGAAGCTGGAAGCAGGGCGCTATTCTCTGGCACAAGAGGTGCAACATAAGTGGCAAACAGCGCTTGCTGCTCGGCAGGCACTTTACTGCTTTGATAGATGAGCGCCGAAAACAGCACCATGAGAGGCTGCGCTACTTGCGCTAGGTCCACATATTGCTTCTCTGGCACCTTAAGGGGGTACAAACGCAGATAAATGAGCTGACGCAGCAAATACTCAAACACCGTTACACGCCCATCAGCGCGAATAAGTTCATCCACATTGCGTAAAAAAAGCCGATGTTGTTCCACCTCCATACTTTGGATTGTAGGCACCGCCAAATCTAACAAAGGGATACGGGTGCGCTTACCCAAGGTACGTATTTGCGCCATCAAAGTGGGCAAATACTCTCGTTGCGCCTTGGTTAACTCAGTGGGGGCAGGGATCAACCGTTGGCTGCCCGCCATAATAAGCGCATAAACCATTAATCGCGCACCTTCTTCATCACTTAACAGCTGCGTCATCGTAACCGGCAAACTGGCGATCAAAGAATGGGCATACCCCATTGCATTAGCGTTGAACACAGGCTCTGCGTCGTTTCTGTTTACTCGCTGCTGCCGCACTCGTGCTCGTGCCTCCCAACCCGGCCCTAAATGGCGTAACCGAACATCAATAGGAGGGTGGGTGGCAAAAAGCGCCTGCCACCACATATTTACAGCGTTAGCAAAACACATATGGCTAACATCTTCAGCATATTGGTTGGTCAAGATAGAAGGGGTGCCATTACGTATTTTGATCAACGCGCCAGCCAAACCACTGGGGTTGCGTGTAAATTGCACCGAAGAAGCATCTGCCAACATCTCACGCTGCCGGCTCACCGCCGCCTTGATTAAACGGCCCAACACAAGCCCCGCGTAGCCAGCAACAATAAGCAGCACGCCAAATGCTATCAGTGTACCTGCTTGGTTCGACCTGCCACGCATTCTGCCACCTGTAGAACGAGAAGATACCTCTACACGTACTAGCATCTTGCCCACGCGCGACACCGCCACAAGGCCTGCTAACATCGCCAGCATGTTCAAGTTAAGCTGCACATCACCATGCAGCAAATGGCTAAATTCATGGCCTATAACGCCTTGCAACTCATCTCGATCAAGTTGTTCTAGTGCACCCTGTGTAACCACCAAGGAATATTCAGCAGGATTGCCTGTTACGAAAGCATTAATGGCCAACTCTTGACGCATCACAAACAAACGGGGCACAGGCACGCCAGATGCCACCGCCATTTCAGCCACCACATTAGTGAGTTCTTTTTCTTTCGCAGTGAGGGCTGTGCCCGTAATTTCTTTGGCTCCCATCAACTCAGCCAGCGCTGTAGTGCTTTTATTTAACTGTATAAAGCGATGCACAGTGCCGCTAGAAAACACTAATAAGGTAGCCAACGATACCCAGCCAGCTACACCACTTTGTGCATAAAGCTGGAGTAAATCAGTAACAGCTAGAGGGCTCGATACCATCAGTGCCCAAACACAAAACACACCCGCATTCACTAACAGTACGAGGCAAAATAAAGACGCTGCAAATAACAGCATGAGCCGGCGGCTCGCTTTTTTAGCACTGCGTTGCTGTTCGAAAAAATCCATTTATTTAAAAACTAACCGCTACATTTTGGCGTGCTTCTGGGTTTTCCAACTCAAGTGTGGACGCCGTTTGAAAACGAGCGAACCCCGCCACAAGGTTGTGCGGAAACTGTTCAAGGTAAGTATTGTAGTGCATCACACCATCGTTATACGCTTGGCGGGCAAAGCCAATGCGATTTTCCGTACTAGTAAGCTCTTCCATTAACCGGCTCATGGTTTCGTTGGCTTTTAAGTCTGGATAGTTTTCAGCTACTGCAGTGAAGTTCATTAAAGCGCCGGATAACAAACCCTCTGCCTGGCCTAGTGATGACATCGCGGTCTCACTATCTGGCTCATTGCGCGCCCGCTTATTCGCGGCTACGGCCTGACGGCGCGCTTCAATAACCTTTGTTAAGGTTTCTTCTTCGTGTTGCAGGTACTTTTTCGCTGTTTCTACTAAATTAGGTATGAGGTCATAACGGCGCTGCAGCTGCACATCAATTTGTGCAAATGCATTTTTATAGCGGTTTCTGAGCGCCACTAACCGGTTGTAAATACTGACTCCATAAACCACCAACACGGCAACAATAGCTAGCAATATAAGTAATGAATTCATTTTCCACCCACTGGTATGAATAACGTAACGTAGCTAACACATTACCACCTTGCACCACAAAATTAATGCTTTTCTTAGCCATAAAAAAAGCCCTCGGTGCGCAGGGCACCGAGGGCTCGAAGAGGCTATAAAACTTAGTAGTTGCTAATAGCTTCTAAGCGTTCTTTTGCAGCGAGGTATTCATCGTGCATGCGAGCCACCATGTTTTTCACCGGCCCTATTTCTTTCACCACTGAAATACCTTGGCCACAGCCCCAGATATCGCGCCATGCTTTAGACTGATCTTCTTTTGACTCAAAATTCATGGTGCTAATATCGCCTTCAGGGAGGTTATCCGGATCCATTCCTGCAGAACGAATACTAGGTGCTAAGTAGTTTCCACCAACACCTGTAAAGTAGCTTGAATAAACGATATCGTCTGAAGTGCCTTCCATAATCGCTTGCTTATAGCCTTCTACAGCACGCGCTTCATCAGTGGCAATAAAAGGCGAACCGATGTATGCGAAATCTGCACCCATAGCTTGCGCAGACAAAATAGCGCGGCCAGTAGCAATAGAGCCTGAAAGCGCTAGAGGACCATCAAACCATTCACGAATTTCTTGAACTAAAGCAAATGGGCTTTTATCACCAGCGTGCCCACCGGCCCCTGCGGCTACTGCCACTAAACCATCCGCACCCTTTTCTATAGCAGAACGTGCGAAGCGGTTATTAATCACATCATGGAAAACAAAGCCACCGTAGCTATGGGCGCTGTCGTTCACTTCTTTACGCGCACCAAGGGAAGTAATAATGATAGGCACTTTGTATTTTTCCGTGAGCGCCATATCTTCTTCTAAGCGTGTATTACTGCGGTGCACAATCTGGTTAATCGCAAATGGAGCGGCTGGCTTATCTGGGTTCTTAGCATTGTAATCCGCTAATGTTTCCGTAATTTCAGCTAACCAATCATCTAATTGGGCCAAAGGGCGTGCGTTCAAAGAAGGCATAGCACCGATGATACCCGCCTTGCACTGCTCAATAACGAGCTGCGGAGTACTAATAATAAACAAAGGCGAACCAATGACAGGTAGGCGTAAAGAATCAAAAACGGGAGGAAGTTTGCTCATATTTATTACCATTGTAGTTATTGGACTTATGCAACTTGTTGCACAAATTAAACAGATTCTTCACCAGATGCAACCATTATTTAATTTCTTCTGGATGTTCTTTCAGCACCTCAAGCGCTTCCTTAATGGTTTTGATCCAGTAGTACTCCAACTTAATGCCCGACTCTAAGATCATCATCTGCACTTTTGCCGTTGATGTTCCTTGAAAACGCGCTTGATCTCTCTTCTGCAAAGCAAGGTAATGCTCAAGCTTCTCTTCGTGCTGAGCCAAGTGGCGTTCGAGCTCGTACAATAAACCATTGTTGCCCACCACCGCCGCGGCTCGCATGCGCACCATTAAAGGGCTGCGCACCGGCTGCAAGTTTTCCTCTGTAGATAACCAACGTTTTAATTCTTCTCGCCCTGCGGGCAGCACCTGATACGTTTTTTTCTTACGTTCGCCTTCTTCGGCAAAAAAAGATTCCACCCAGCCCGCTTGCTCTAATTTGGCGAGCTCGCGGTAAATCTGCTGGTGGCTAGCGTGCCAAAAATGCCCAATGGAACGATCAAACCGTGCCGACAACTCAGAACCTGAGCTTGGCTTTTCTATGAGAGAGGTTAATAAAGCGTGAGGTAAGGACATAAATTCTCTTATTTTGGTTACAATTGCTTAAACTGTACTACATTGTGGCGCCAACCAAGTACCCGCCGTTTTTATTTCTTGCTAACATGCGCCCCTACATATCTACCTTGAACAGAGAACGCCTATATGTATCCCACTAGTAAGCACGGTAATTTATTTATTATTTCAGCCCCCTCTGGTGCAGGAAAAACCAGTTTACTCGCAGCATTACTAGAAAAAATGCAGGGCGTGTGCCTGTCGATTTCCCACACCACAAGACCTATTCGCCCAGGCGAAAAAGATGGCGTGAATTATCACTTTACCGATCGTGATGCTTTTATTAAACAAGTGAAAGCAGGGCGTTTTCTAGAACACGCTGAGGTATTTGATAACTTATACGGCACCTCGGCCGACTGGGTAGATGAGCAACGCCAACAAGGCAAAGATGTTATTTTAGAAATTGATTGGCAAGGCGCTCAACAAGTTCGGCGTTTAGCACCCGAAGCCATAGGAGTATTTATTTTACCGCCTAGCATCGATGAGCTCGAACGGCGTTTACGCAGCCGCGGCCAAGACAGCGACACAGTAATTCAACAACGCATTGCAGGCGCACAAGCGGAAATCGCTCACTACAACGAATACGACTACCTTGTGGTGAACGATGAATTTGAAGCTAGCGTTAACGATTTAGCCGCTATTATCCATGCTAATCGTTTAAAAAGCTCTGCACAGCAGAAAACCCAGTTGGAGACACTGCAAAACCTGCTGGCCACACCGTAGCCATTGATAAAACAGGCGCGTTTCAGTATGCTGCAGCGCCTATCGCTATATTTTTAGCCGCTTTTTAATTCCATAGAGGTATCCACACCATGGCACGAGTTACCGTTGAAGATTGTCTAGAAAAATTAGATAACCGCTTTGAGTTAGTATTAGTGGCCAGCAAACGTGCGCATGCCCTGCAAGCCGGCACCAAGGAACCACGTGTACCTTGGGATAACGACAAGCCAACTGTGGTGGCACTGCGTGAAATTGCAGAAGGTTTGGTCACCGCTGACAGCCTAGAAAACGACATGCTTGACGGCAGCAGCGAAATTGATGAGTTAGCGTTACTCACCGAATCTTTTAGCAACTAATTAAACCTCTGCCAGCCCCTTCTAGCTTTTCATTTCCTAATGATAGACATGAGGCGCGCTAAACCTTAGTCTAAGAGGTTCACTTCTCAGACTTTAGTTAACGGATAGGCGCGCCTTGGCTTCTATTAGAAATTTAGAAAAACGGTTATCCAGTTATTTAAGCGAAGAACAGATCGCCCAAGTGGTGCGCGCCTACGAATTTGCGAAGGTTGCCCACGAAGGTCAGTACCGACGCTCTGGTGACCCTTACATCACCCACCCACTCGCTGTAGCCCACATTCTTACCGACATGCACATGGATCATGAAAGCCTGCAGGCTGCCATGTTGCACGACGTCATTGAAGACACTGGGGTTACCAAAGAAAAACTGGCTCGTGAATTTAGCCCTGAAGTGGCTGAGCTAGTGGATGGCGTTTCTAAAATCGCCCAAATAAAATTCGAATCCAAAGCAGAACAGCAGGCTGAAAACCTACGGAAGATGATTCTCGCGATGACGCGAGATATCCGCGTCATCCTCGTTAAACTGGCGGATCGCTTGCACAACACGCGTACGCTGCACGTGATGCGCCCAGACAAACGCGCTCGCATAGCCATGGAAACTTTGGAGGTTTATGCCCCCATTGCTAACCGCCTAGGCATGTACAACATGCGAGTGGAATACGAAGATTTGGGCTTTAACGCCATTCACCCCATGCGTTCACGCATGATTGCCAATGCCGTGAAAGCTGCCCGCGGGCACCGGCGCGAGTTTCTTAGTACCTTAAAAGACACCATTGAAAACTGCTTAGCAGAAGAGGGCATTGAAGCGCGCATTCTTGCTCGTGAAAAGCACCTGTACAGCATCTACACCAAAATGAAGGAAGAAAACAAAGCCTTCGACGAAATCATGGATATTTATGGTTTCCGCATTTTGGTGGATAAAGTAGACACTTGTTACCGTGTTCTTGGTGTCGTACACAACTACTTCACCCCCATTCCCGGCCGCTTTAAGGATTACATCGCCATCCCTAAAGCCAACGGCTACCAGAGCTTGCACACCACGTTAAAAGCACGCAGCGGCGTGCCCATTGAAATTCAAATTCGCACTGAAGAAATGGAAGCCATGGCAAACAATGGTATTGCTGCGCATTGGCTTTATAAATCAGACGAGGGCGAAAGTGCTGCCCGCTCCAATAGCCGTGCACAAGCTTGGATGGGCCGCTTATTAGAGATGCAGCAAAAAGCGGGCGACTCCATGGAGTTTATTGAAAACGTAAAAGTGGATTTATTCCCCGATGAAATTTATGTTTTCACTCCTAAGGGCGAAATCAAAGAGTTACCTGTAGATGCCACACCTGTAGACTTCGCCTATGCAGTACACACCAAGGTGGGAAATACTTGTACTAGCGCCTTAATTGATGGCAACCCCGCCACCCTGTCTACACGCTTACACTCTGGCCAAACTGTCACCATCATGACAGACAAAGCAGCCACACCAAACCCCACTTGGCTTAACTTTGTGGTCACGGGCAAGGCACGCTCTAGCATTCGTCATCACTTAAAGAACCAAAAACGCGAAGATTCCATCTACCTAGGTGGGCGTTTGCTCAACCAAGCACTGAGTGTTTACCGCCTCACACTTGATGAAATAGATGAAGAGCGCATCCAAGAGGAGCTCAGCGTACATCATTACAGCACCGTGGATGAACTGCTCGAGGACATTGGGCTAGGCAACCGCCTCGCCCCCTTAGTGGCTCGCGATCTTTCGGCAGCGGAATCGCTTCCTTCTTTCGAAGTTAGCACCCCACTTGCTATTCGCGGCACAGAAGGCATGTTGGTGACCTATGCAAAATGCTGCTACCCATTGCCAGGAGACGGTATCATGGGCCACCTTAGCTCTGGCCGCGGCATCGTCGTACATCGCGACAACTGTAATAACCTACTCGCCGAACTACGCAGCAACCCTGAGAAATGCTTGGCGCTCTATTGGGAAAATGATATAGAACAAGTATTTAGCGCTGGGTTACGCATGGAGCTAAGAAATAAAAAAGGAGTGCTTGCCACCTTAGCTAGCACTTTTTCAGAAATGGGATCAAACATTGAAACCATCACCATGACAGAAAAAGATGCCATGGTATCAGTCATCGAAATTACCATTTCGGTTAAAGACCGCGTTCAATTTGCACGCATTATTAAACGTTTAAGAAAGAACGAAACAGTTATTCGCATTGGCCGCATTACCGGCTAATGGATAAGGACCCACTATGTCGAACCGCTCTACCATTAGTACCAACAAAGCACCCGAGGCCATTGGCCCGTACTCCCAAGCTGTTAAAGTTGGCGGCACCGTTTACCTCAGTGGCCAAATCCCACTAGACCCAGCCACCATGGAGCTAGTTGAAGGCAACATGGAAGCTCAGGTGCGTCGTATCTTTGATAACCTAGCAGCGGTTTGTGAGGCTGCTGGCGGCACATTACAAGACATTGTTAAGCTCAATGTTTACCTTACCGATCTCAGCAACTTCCAACTGGTGAATGGCGTAATGGAAGAATACTTTGCTAAACCTTACCCAGCACGAGCGGCTGTGGGCGTGGCATCATTACCCAAAGATTCCCCCGTGGAAATGGACGCCATCATGGTGCTTAGCTAAGGCTATACCCCTCTCGAAAACTAGGGTACTGCAACAAGTAGTGCCCTTCTTCTATATAACGGCTGCGCACAGGCCTACCTTGTGCCTGTTGCCAGGCTAACCCCAAGTGCTCACCCTGCTGTTCTGCTAACCAATTCAATAACTCCACATTCACCACAGGTTCTTGATCACTGCCTACCACCACAGCGGGAGGCGCATCATGGGCTAACCAACGTTGGCCTAAATGCAACAACAAGCCCACTACATCATCGCTATGAATACGGCTACTCCAACGTGCCACAGGTGCCTCTTGCGGGTGTGTTAACAAACGTTTTGCCAAGGCCACACGGCCCCGGCGCGTAGGCCCATAAATACCAGAAAAACGCACCACTGTGGCTGGTGCCATTTGCTGAATTTGCTGCTCAGCCCTAATCAACGCTTGGCCATTAAATGTGGTGGCATCCGTGGGGCTATCTTCATCCACCACCTGCGCGCCATCGCCATACACTGCCGTGCTAGAAACGAAAATAACAGGCGGAATCTTTGGCTGCTGCGCGGCCACCGCACTTAGCACACGCTGCGGCAAGGTAATAAAAGCCTCTTCGTACGCCAAAGCATTGCGTGCTGCGGGCGTCACAATAATGTATATCAAATCAACAGGCTCACTCGGTAGCTGCACTACTGGCACCCGCAATAAATCCTGCTGCAACAAATGCACCCCAGCAGGTGCTTCACTGCCTCGGCGTATCGCGCTTACTTGATGACCTAACGCCAACAATTTTTCACTTAATGGGCTGCCAAGCTGGCCTAGCCCCACCATCAAAACATGTGCCATGGAGTGCCTTCCTATATCATACGGTTTCACTGGGAAGCGAAACGGTTGAAAAAATTCATGCCGCACTGTATCAAGTGTGCTTCTATTCTTGTTGGTTGAGCCGCGCTTCAACCCATCTACGTTTCACTGGGGCTAACTATGACCTTGACAGAATTGCGATATTTAGTGGCATTAGCACAAGAAAAACATTTTGGCCGTGCGGCTGAAAGCTGCAATGTAAGCCAACCCACACTTAGTACAGCGATTCGTAAACTTGAAGAGCATTTACAAATTACCTTGTTTGAGCGCCGCCCACGAGAAATTCGCGCCACCGAAGAAGCTATTCCTTTAATTGCTCAAGCAAAACGCATTCTGGAACAAGTAGAAAACCTCGAACAAATGGCACTTAGCCACAAGGATCAAATTAGTTCCCCATTGCGTATTGGTGCCATTTTCACCATTGCACCTTACCTTTTCCCTTTAATGATTCCAAAGGTACGCGCTGCTGCACCTACCATGCCCTTGTTCATCGAAGAAAACTACACCCACGTACTGCGGCAAAAACTAGACCAAGGTGAACTCGACGCCATTATCGTGGCCCTGCCTTTTTCTGGCGGCGGCTTAGTGCGTGCGCAAATGTACGAAGAATCTTTCTCCGTATTATTACCCGCTAACCATCCATGGAAAGAACAAGAAGCGATTCGCCCTGAGCAGTTATTGGATGAAACTTTGTTATTGCTGGGCGAAGGCCATTGCTTCCGCGACCAAGTGCTAGAACTGTGCCCAGCTATTGATTCCGAACGGCAAAAAAACCTTGTGCAAATAGAAGGCGGCTCCTTAGAAACCTTACGCCATATGGTGGCGGGAGGGTTGGGTATTACTGTGCTTCCGAGTTCTGCACTAACCCCACGTGGTTATCATCAAGAGGATTTCGTGATTCGACCCTTCACGGATCCATCGCCGCAACGCACCATTGCTTTGGTGTGGCGCGATAGCTTCCCACGCCCTAAAGCCATAGAGGTGTTACGCCAAGCTGTGCGTACTATTACCATTAATAACGAGTTACCCACAGCAAATGCGTAGTTATCCAATGTTACACACAGAGTTATCCACAGGCTGTGTATGAATAACTCCCATTACATCAACGAATTGGCAGCACAAAGTGTTACTCAACTTAAAGGAGTGGGGCCAAAAGCCGCTGAACGTTTAGCTCATTTAGGCATCCACACAGTGGAAGACCTACTCTTTCATCTGCCGCATCGTTATCAAGACCGCACACGCGTGGTACCTATTGCAGAGTTAAGGCCCGAACACTATGTGGTAGTGGAAGGGCAAATTGTTAATACCAGTATTATGCCTGGCAGACGGCGCAGCTTACTGTGCCAAGTTCGTGATCACAGTGGGCAAATAGGGTTACGTTTTTATCATTTTGGCGCCCAACTGAAAAACAGCCTCGCTGCTGGGCGCACCATTCGTATATATGGCGAACCGAGAATAGGGGCCACAGGCCTAGAATTTTACCATCCTGAATTTGAGCTAGACGAAGAGGGGGCTTTGCCGCCTTTAGCGCCAACACTTACCCCTATTTATCCCAGCACGGAAGGGCTACACCAAAAAAACCTGCGCCTCCTAGTAGAACAGGGGTTAAGGCTACTGCAGCAGTTCCCACCTCGTGATTTGCTGCCCTTGGAACAAACACAGCTGCCGAGCCTACAAGAAGCATTGCTCACTTTGCATCAGCCTGCGCCACACACCTCTATTTCTAGCTTGCTAGACGGCAGCCACCCAGCCATTGCGCGCCTCGTACTAGAGGAACTGGTCGCTCACCAACTCGGAGCACTACAACGGCGCGCCAAACAGCGCCAACAACAAGCGCCTGTGTTCACTGGCACCTCTTTGTACCAACGCCTCCTGCAAAGGCTGCCTTTCCAACTAACAGGCGCCCAGCAGCGTGTTATCAATGAAATTCATCTTGATGTAGCGTCAGGCCAACCCATGCTCAGGCTCGTGCAAGGTGATGTGGGCTCAGGAAAAACCTTAGTGGCTGCCACCGCTGCCTTAGCCGCCATTGAAGCGGGCTACCAAGTGGCGCTCATGGCACCCACCGAGTTGCTCGCAGAGCAGCACTATCAAAACTTTACACAATGGTTTAGGCCGTTATCTCTACAGGTGGGATGGCTTTCCGGCAGCATGAAAACCAGCGACAAGAAAGGGGTATTAGCACAACTAGCTGCAGGCACTTTACCCATCGTGGTGGGTACTCATGCTTTATTCCAAGAGGCTGTGGTTTATCGCCAATTAGGCTTAATTATTATTGATGAACAACACCGTTTTGGCGTCGATCAACGCCTCGCTCTACGTGAAAAAGGCCGCCAACACGGGCAAACGCCCCATCAGCTAGCGCTCACCGCCACTCCTATACCACGCACACTAGCCATGAGTTTATACGGCGACCTCGACAGCTCGGTTATTGATGAACTACCACCTGGCCGCCAACCCATTCAAACCGTGGTTATCCCCAACCAACGCGAGCTCGAGGTAGCAGAACGCATCCGTGCCACCGTGTTAGAGGAGGGCGCTCAAGCCTACTGGGTGTGCACCTTGATAGAAGAATCAGAAAGCCTACAAGCCCAAGCAGCCGAAGAGCGCTATGCCAAGCTACAAGAGGCCCTGCCAGAACTCACCATCGCTTTAGTGCATGGCCGTTTATCTGCTGAGGAGAAAGCCAAACGCATGGCGGCTTTCGCCCAAGGTGATGCACATTTATTAGTGGCCACCACCGTTATTGAAGTGGGGGTGGATGTACCCAATGCACGTTTAATGGTGATTGAAAACGCCGAGCGCTTAGGGCTTTCGCAACTACACCAGCTGCGCGGGCGCGTAGGGCGAGGGCAGGGGCAAAGCTATTGCGTCCTGCTTTACCACCCCCCGCTTTCAAACACCGCCAAACAACGCCTAGGGGTGATGCGACGCACCACAGACGGCTTTGAAATAGCTGAAGAAGACTTACGCTTACGCGGCCCGGGAGAGTGGCTCGGCACACGCCAAACCGGAGATTTAGTGTTTCGTATTGCTGATTTAATGCGTGATGAGGAAAAAATAGCGCCCGCACGTGAGCTCGCCAATACCATATGGCAACAGCAACCAGACACCGCACAGGCACTCATCCATCGTTGGCTGAAAGGCAAACAGGACTACGCAGAGGTTTAACTTTACAGGCCACGCGCCCATTCAGGCCGCAAGTGAATTCTATTGGGTGTTTCGATGGCGGTACGCACTTTTTCTAACATGGCGTCTTTATCTTTCCCAAGCACCCCTTTTAACACCAAATAATTAGAAGCATGGTCGCTCCGGAAAACTGTGTTTTCGAGCTCTAATGCCGATAAGAATCGCTCTATCTCTACAAAGAGTTCATGCTGGTTTAAGGGCTCAAAATCGGGAAATGCTGCTTTAAAACGCTCCATTCCCAAAGGGAAACTCACCACTAACGTGGAAACATACTCAGGTTGTGTGGCATTCATTAACTGCGCCGAATGAAGCGCATGCTGCTCGGTTAAGGAGCGGCCGCCTAAGCCATTCAAAATCATCACCGAGCGTTTGATACCCGCTTCACCCGCCTTTAACAAAGCCTCTTTGGTAGAAGCATAGGTCTCTCCTTTATTCACACGTTGGAGTACTTCATCATCGCCAGATTCCGCCCCCACATAAAGCATTTGCAAACCCGCTTCCTTTAAGGCCTTTAGATCTTCCACGGATTTGCGCTTCAAGTTGCGCGGCAAGCAATAGGAGGTCACGCGTTCTACGGTGGGCATGTGCTCGCGAATAGCTTCCAAAATGCGTAACAGACGATGAGTAGGCAGCACCATGGCATCGCCATCTGCTAAAAACACGCGGCGCATTTGAAACTGCTCCCCCGTGCGGCGAATTTCCTCCAACACCTCTTCTTCTTTACGCGCGCGGAATTTCTTTTGCGGCTGTGTGTACATATCGCAAAAAGTGCACTGGTTCCAAGAGCAACCGTTAGTCACGGGCAAAATTAAGGAGCGCCCCTCACTAGGCGGGCGGAAAACGGGCTCAATGTATTGGATTGGTAATTCCATAAAACCTCCTATTGTTGCAGCAAGCCTAACAAAATAGGGGCGCACTAGGCACCCCTATTGTTGGTCGCTTAGCGCCTGTATTACACAGACAATTCAAGCAATAACTTATTGATACGACACACATAAGCAGCCGCATCTTTTAAGTTTTCACCCCCTGCTAAGCGAGCTTGTTCGTAGATCACATGAATCAAATCTTCCACGCGATCTTCCGCTTGCTCCTCTTGCAAACGCTCCACTAATGGGTGCTGAGGGTTAATTTCTAGTGTTGGCTTGCTATCGGGCACTTCTTGGCCTGAGGCCTCTAAGATTTGACGCATTTGAATACCGAGATCAAACTCACCCACCACTAAACAGGCTGGTGAATCTGTGAGACGATGCGTGGTGCGCACTCCCGCCACATCATCTTTTAACAGCTCTTCAATGCGTTTAGTGAGAGGTGCTAACTTCTCATCCGCTTCTTTTTGTGCTTCTTTATCCGCTTCATCTTCTAAATCGCCTAGATCAAGCTGGCCTTTAGAAATATCCTGCAAAGGCGTGCCATCAAACTCTGTGAAGTGCCCCATGGCCCACTCATCAATACGGTCTGAGAGCAATAATACTTCGATGCCTTTCTTTCTAAACACTTCTAAATGCGGGCTTCCTAAGGCATTTTGATGGCTATCGGACACCAGATAGTAAATTGCTTTTTGCCCTTCCTGCATCCGCTCTTTATAAGCTTCGAAGCTTACGTTTTGAACCTCTTCGCCAGTGTGAGTGCTTGCAAACCTAAACAATTTAGCCACACGCTCACGATTAGCAAAATCTTCTGCTGGTGCTTCTTTCAACACGCTACCAAAAGCATCCCAAAACGTTTGGTATTTCTCTTCATCCTTGCTGAGTTTTTCTAGCATGGAGAGCACACGTTTAGTCAGCGCTGTTTTTAGCGAGTTAACAGTGCGGTTATTTTGTAGAATTTCACGGGAAATATTTAATGATAGATCGTTGCTATCCACAATCCCGCGCACAAAGCGTAGGTAAAGCGGCAAAAACTGTTCCGCTTCATCCATAATGAAAACACGCTGCACATAAAGCTTTAAGCCATGTGCCATATCACGCTGCCATAAATCAAAGGGCGCTTTCTCTGGTACATAAAGCAGCGAAGTATAATCGAGCGTACCTTCCACGCGGTTATGTGACCACGTAAGGGCAGGGCCGAAATCGTGGGAAAGGTGCTGATAAAACTCTTGATACTCTTCGTCGGAAATATCATTACGGGCACGGGTCCATAGGGCTGTTGCCTTGTTAACCTGCTCCCACTCCACACTTTCTTTTTCTTCTTCACCCTCAGCCTCTTTAGGCAACATCACCGGTAAAGAGATGTGGTCGCTGTACTTCGTTACGAGCTCACGCAAGCGCCACAAGCTAAGGAATTCTTTTTCCTCTTCACGCAAGTGCAACACAATGCGCGTACCGCGCTCTGCTTGTTCTTGTTGGCCTAATTCAAACTCACCATCACCTTGGCTGCTCCAGTACACCCCTTCTGCAGCAGGTGCCCCAGCACGGCGGGTAAACACTTCTACTTTATCGGCCACAATAAAGGCACTGTAGAAACCCACACCAAACTGGCCAATTAGGCGTGAATCTTTTTTTGCATCGCCGCTCAACTGCTTTAAAAACTCTGCGGTACCAGAGCGCGCGATGGTCCCTAAGTTAGCGATCACTTCTTCTTCACTCATACCAATACCTTTATCTCGAATTGTTAAGGTATTGGTTTCTTCATCGGGCTCAATCCAAATGGCCATGCTGCCATCGCCTTCAAACAGCGCTTCATTTTGTAGCGCTTCAAAGGATAACTTGTCGGAAGCATCAGAGGCGTTAGAAATAAGCTCACGCAAGAAAATTTCTTTACTGGAATATAAAGAGTGCACCATGAGGTGAAGAAGCTGTTTTACTTCTGTTTGAAACTCATGGGTTTTTGTTTGTACTGTGTTTGTCATGTTACGAACACCTATCCATCACTGTTGGGTATCGGGAATGCCATAGGTATGGGGGCAGCGTTGGATAATTTCAACTCCCTAGCCAAAGCTTCGGCTAGGGAGCTTTCTCACTATAGGTTTGCGTCCTTGGGCACCTTAATGCGGAACCAAGCAGCATACATAGCTGGCAAAGAGAGGAGGGTTAGCACTGTGGCCACCATTAAGCCTCCCATAATCGATACCGCCATAGGCCCCCAGAAGTTACTACGCGCCAAGGGCACCATAGCTAACACAGCAGTAATGGCTGTTAGGGTGATAGGGCGGAAGCGGCGCACGGCGGAATCCACCACGGCTTGCCACTGCTCTCTGCCTGCCGCGATATCTTGCTCTATTTGATCCACCAAAATAACCGAGTTACGAATGATCATGCCGTTAAGTGCAATAATGCCCAAGAAAGCCACAAATCCTAGCGGCTTATTCAGCAGAATGAGCGTTGTTACTGCTCCCACAATACCTAACGGCCCGGTGATAAATACAAGGAAGCTGCGCGAGAAGCTACGCAACTGAAACATCAGTAACGTAAACATGATGAATAACATCAACGGCACCCACGCCATAATAGAATCTTCACCCTTTGCCGATTCAGCAATAATCCCTGCTGTAATCAAGCGATATCCTGGTGGTAAGTTTTCTGCAAAAGGTTGTAGCTCTTTCTCATAACGCTCGGCCACCGTATTGCCTTGAATACCAGGGCGCACATCAGCTTGAACCGTTACCGCAAAATCACGGTTATGGCGCCACACCACGCCTGGTTCCCAAGCAAAATCGGCCTTAGCTACCTGCGAAATAGGCACCGATTGCCCCGTCATAGTGGGCATATAAGCACTGGTTAACCGTTCCAAAGAACCGCGTTCTTCTTCTGGTTGGCGCAAGGTAATAGGGTAGGTGCGATTATTCTCTCGATACTCACCCACGGCCACACCCGTTAACAGCGTTTGTGCGGCCTGAGAAAGCATTTGCGAGGACACCCCTAGTGCACGCGCCCTAGCTTGGTCCACTTCTAAACGAAATGTTTTCACTAGCTCGTTCCAGTTGTCGTTCACCCCGCGCAAATCGGGATCACGTTCCATCACCGCTAACACTTCATCTGCTAGGCTGCGTACCACTTCATGGTCCGGCCCTACAATACGGAACTGAACAGGGTAGTTAACCGGCGGCCCGTTGGGCAAAAACCGTGCGCGAGCGCGCACTTCTGGAAACCGTTCACTCAAGGTATGGCTCACTTTATCTAGCATGGTATTACGTACTTCAATGTCGTCTACGCTAGGGGTGAGAATAAGTTGTGAAGCATTACTTTGCGGGAATATTTGATCCAAAGAGAGATAAAAACGTGGTGCACCCCAACCCACAAAAGAGGTGATAGTGCCCATTTCGTCTATGGCTGCTAACTCTTCTTCCACTCGATGTACCGTATCTTCCATCGCTGCAAAAGACGTTCCCTCTGGTGCCCACAAGTCTAACAACACTTCTTGGCGGTTCGATTCAGGGAAGAACTGTTTCTCCACTACTTTAAACCCGCCTAAGCCGAGTACAAAAGCTAATAGGGTGAACGTAATGGTGGTGCGACGGTGCAGCACGCACCAATACACTGCTTTGCGAATACGGCGGTACATGGGGCTATCAAAAACATCGAAATATTCTTCGCCGCGGTCTGCTCTTTCTTTGAGAAGATAAAACCCAAGGAAGGGCACAAAATAAACAGACACGAACCAAGAAATAAGAACGGCCGCTGTGGTAACACCAAAGATAGCAAAGGCGTATTCACCCACCCCAGAGCTAGCCATACCGATGGGTAAAAAACCTGCCGCGGTGATCAAAGTACCCGTTAACATGGGCATAGCTGTGGCAGAGTAGGCGAAGGTACTCGCCCGAAAACGATCGTAACCTTCTTCCAGTTTACGCGCCGTCATTTCGATAATAATAATGGCGTCGTCCACCATTAAGCCGAGGGCAATAATGAGCGACCCTAAAGATACTTTATGTAGGTCGATTCCCCACTGTCGCATCACTAAAAAGGTGATCGCCAACACGGTGGGAATCGATAGCGCCACTACTAAACCCGGCCTTACATCAATGCGTAAAGGGTTGCGTTTTAACCCCAAAGCCACAAAACTCACCCCAAGCACAATAATGAGTGCTTCCATGAGCACCTGCAAAAACTCACGGATAGAGCGGCGTACCACCTCAGGCTGATTTTGAATTTGGTGCAGTTCAATACCCACCGGCAAGATGCTCTTAATCACACGCTCGTGTTCTTTCAGGGCTTTACCTAAGTGAATAATATGGCCACCTTTAGCCATAGACACACCAATGGCCACCACATCTTTTTGTTGGAAACGTGTTTTAGGATCGGGCGGGTCTGAATAGCCTTGATAAACTTCTGCAATATCTTGCAGTTGAAATGCACGGCCATTTAAGCGCAGCGGCATCATGGCCAGTTCTTCCACGGCAGAAAACTGCCCCGTAACTCGAACCTGCAAATCCTCTTCCTGCGTGCGCAACACCCCTGCGTGGGTCACTTGGTTTTGGCTTTCTATTTCCTCTATCACCTGCTGCATGCTGATACCCAGCTGCGCTAGGCGTTTTTCAGACACTTCGATGTACAAGTGCCGTGCCTGTTTACCAAAAAACTCCACTTTAGCCACATCGGGCACGCGCAATAGCGCCTGCCTTACTTGGTCTGCGTAGTCTTCCAGCTCACTCCAAGTGTAGCCATCTGCCGACAAACCATAGATCACCCCGAACACATCCCCGAACTCATCATCAACAAACGGGCCCTGAACTCCTTGGGGTAGGGTGCCTGCCATGGCCGTCATTTTCTTGCGCAATTGGTGCCACGTTTCAGCAATTTCAGAGGGTGGCGTACTGTCATCCAACTCTAAAATAAACGTGCTTTCACCCGGCTTTGAATAACTTCGTATTTGGTGGGAATAGGGCACCTCCTGCAATGTGGCTTCAATTTTATCTGCCACTTGCTCTGCCATTTGCAAAGCCGTGGCACCTGGCCAAAACGCGCGCACAGCAGCTACTTTGAAGCTAAAAGGAGGCTCTTCATCTTGCCCTAAAGCAAAATAAGAGAGGCCACCTGCTACCACCAATACCATTAAAAAATAAAAAGTGAGTACGGGGTGCTGAATCGCGATACGAGATAAATTGAAACGTGATGCTTGTTCCATCATTATTTCTCCGCCACTGGACGTACGCGCTGGCCTTCCACCAACACGTGCACACCGGCCGTAACAACTTGGGCACCTACTTCTAACCCAGCCACCATCACGCTGTTACCAGAAACACCTAACGGCTGTACGGGCGTAAGCGCCACGGTTCCAGTTTCTTCGTTAAACACCCACACGTGGGTGTCGTCACCTTTACCCACTAAAGCACGCAGTGGCAGCGTTAATCCTGTAATTTGCTGTTCACTAGACAACAGCACCGTAGCTACCTGCCCTAGTGCAACATTGCTCGGGGCATCCACAAACTGATAGCGCGCTTTAAACATGCGCGTGAATGGGTCCACTGAAGCAGAAATTTCCCGTAACTTTCCTACAAACTTTTGATCAGGCAGAGTATAGAGCGTAAGCGTTGCTTGGCCTTGTTCTGCCAATGCTTTCTTATCTTCTGGAATAAACACTTCCACTTCTAAAATATCTTC
>Ga0079226_10000160_pt1 | contig 42666 bp, 45 predicted proteins | sample Poulit2014_FD_76345 | JGI IMG/M metagenome (GOLD analysis project Ga0079226, IMG submission 76345) | Agricultural soil microbial communities from Georgia to study Nitrogen management - Poultry litter 2014 | ecosystem: Environmental > Terrestrial > Soil > Agricultural land | place: USA: Georgia...
ATTTTTTTACGTGCGCGCATTTCATTTATTTTAAGTGAATCGTTTTTGCATGGTAAATATCTTCAAAATCTAACAATGCTTCGACATTCACTTCTTCTGTTGGCTTATCAATTGTTAACATCATAATCGCATCTCCACCAACTTCTGAACGCCCAACTTGCATCGTTGCAATATTTACGTTGTTTTGAGCGAGCTTTGAACCAACTTTTCCGATAACTCCTGGTTGGTCTTTATGATAAATCATTAACATATATTCTTCAGGTACAACGTCCATCGTATAATTATCAATCCGAACAATTCTCGGGCCAAGCCCATTGAATAATGTTCCGACAATACTTCTCGTCGTATCTTTTGATTTAATTTCTACAGTTACTGTATTTGTAAAACCTTTCACTGTCGTCGTCTTAAGTTCATGAACGACAATGCCAGTCTTCTTAGCTAAATAGTCTGCGTTCACTTCATTTGCTCGGTCACCTAAATAACAAGATAACAGTCCTTTTAATGCATGGCGTGTTAAAGGTGCAACGTCAACTTTAGCAAGTTCCCCGTTATAATAAACGTTAAATTCTTCAACAGGTTCTGTATGAATACGAGCTAAAAACATTCCCAATTTCTCTACTAATTCAATATACGGCCTTAACTTTCTCATGACTTCTTCACGAACAGAAGGAACGTTCACTGGATTCGTAGCTATTTCTCCATTTAACACACGAACGACATCTTCACTCACATCGACAGCAACATTTTCTTGTGCCTCGACTGTACTCGCCCCTAAATGTGGTGTCGCAATCACTTCATCTAATGTGAGTAACTGATTATTAGTTGCTGGTTCTTCTTCAAATACGTCTAAAGCTGCTCCTGCAACTTTTCCTGACGTAATCGCATCATATAAAGCTGCTTCGTCTAACACACCGCCACGGGCACAGTTAACAATACGGACGCCTTCCTTCATCTTTTCAAATGCTTCTTTATTAATTAAATGGCGCGTTTCTTTTAATAAAGGTGTATGAATCGTTATAAAGTCTGCACGTTCTAACACTTCATCAAGCGTACCTTTTTCAACTCCGAGTGCTTCTGCTTTTTCTTCTGTTAAGAACGGGTCATAAGCGATAATTTTCATACGCTGTCCTTTAGCACGAGTTGCAACTTCATTACCGATTCTTCCGAGCCCTACAATCCCGAGCCACTTCCCTTTCACTTCAACACCAATATGAGTTTTCCGGTCCCATTCACCATTTTTCAATTTATGAAATGCTTGGGGAATTTTTCGCGATAAAGACATAAGCATCGCCATCGTATGCTCAGCTGCGGAATTTATATTTCCGTCTGGCGCATTAACGACAACAATTCCATGTTCAGTCGCTGCTGTTAAATCTATATTATCAACGCCCACACCTGCTCGGCCGATAATTTTTAATTGTTTACCTGCTTGAATAACTTCTTTCGTCACTTCCGTTTGGCTTCTAACGAGCAATGCATCAGCGGTCGCAACTTGCTCTAATAACTCATCTTCCGTCATACCTGGCGTATTAATTACTTCAATATTTTCTGCTTCTTTTAATGGATAAAGGCCTTCTTCACTGAGTGGATCTGCTACTAACACTTTATACGTCATTTTTCTTTGCTCCTCATACTTATTTTAAGTAAATGTCTTGTGCAGCTGCAACGCCTGTCCCTCGGTCAATATCTTTTCCTAATTGGATAAGACCGATTTCTAATAAGCTAATAACTTGAAGGACGTCAGCAGGAGAACAATAACCCATATGACCAATACGAACAACTTTCTCTTTAAGTTGACCTGGGCCTCCTGCAAGTGATAAACCAAATTGCTTCTTTAACAAACTCCTTAATTCCTCGCTCGTAACTCCATCTAATACGAGTGATGTAACAGTTGGCGAAGCGTCTTCGTCTGATGCTAATAATGAAACACCTAACGCTCTTATCGCTGCTCGCGTCATCTCTTTCATGCGCAGATGACGATTATAAACTTCTTCATATCCTTCTTCTTGAAACATCATTAAAGCTTCTTGTAAACCGATAATTAACGAAACAGCTGGGGTAAATGGCGTCGCATCATCCGCAAGTGATTGTCGGTATTTTCTAAAGTCTAAATAAAATCTCGGACGATTATTCGCTTCGATTACTTCCCATGCGCGCTCACTAACAGCGACAAAACTTAAACCCGGAGGTAACATCATCGCTTTTTGTGAACCTGTAACGAAAAGATCAACACCCCATGCATCCATTTCTGCTTTCGCGCCGCCAACAGCAGAAACGCCGTCAACGATAAATAACGTCTCATTACTAACGTCTTGGATAATTTCTCCAATTTTATCAATTCGATTTAAAACGCCTGTAGACGTTTCACAATACGTTGCAAAAACAGCTTTCACATGCGGATGCTCACTCAAATAGTCTTTCACTTGCTCAGGGTCAACCGCTTGACCCCATTCAACATCTATTCGGTGAACATTTAACTCGTACGCCTCACAAATTTGGGCAAAACGATTACCAAACGCTCCTGTCACGAGAACGAGAACATAGTCTCCTGGAGATGTCGCATTAACAACTGTTGCTTCAAGCCCAGATGTTCCACTGGATGTAAGAATGATCACTTCATTTTCTGTTCCAAATGAAAGTTTCAATCCATGTTTAACAGATTGCATAAGATCTTTCATTTCTTGACTACGATGCCCGAAAATCGGCGTATTCATTGCTCGTTCAATACGCGGATGAATCGGTGTTGGTCCTGGAATACGGAGGATGTTCGTTTCTACCATAACAATTATCTCCTTTTAAAATGTCATTTTATACTGTTTCTTCAGTTACTTTAATATGATGCGCTACTCCATTTAAGCGCATCGCTGCATGGTATGTTGGTCCGACATGATTCGTATATGTGAAACCATATTCAATAGCTGTCGTTACGAATGTTTTCGCTAGATGAACAGCTTCTACGACAGATTTTCCTCGTGCTAAATATGCCGCAATTGCAGCAGAATATGTACAACCTGCGCCGCTCGTGTTTTCCGTGTGAATTCTTGGCGCTTCAAATGTCGTTAACGTCGAACCGTCATATAAAACATCAACTGCTGGTCCGTCTAATCGACCTCCTTTAACGAGTACATAATTAAGACCTAAATGATGAATATCTATAGCTGCTTGCTTTAAGTCTTCAACAGTTTTTAATTCGCGATTATCTAGTAAGACAGACGCCTCAGGCATGTTTGGCGTAATAATTGTCGCTAGTGGTAACAGTTGTTTAATGAGCACTTCAGCTGCGTCATCTGCTAATAACTTCGAATCTAGCTTTCCGATCATCACTGGGTCGACAACGACACTGCGGGCAAATGTTTGGCGAATGAGTTCCGATACTTTTTCAATAATTTCTTTTGAAAATAGCATACCTACTTTCAGTGTATCTATTCCTACTTGGCGTTTCGCCGTCATATATTGTGCTTCGATAGATTCTAACGTTTGTAAATGGACATTTTTTCCCGTTGCTTCTGATTTTGCGACGATAGCCGTAATCGCTGACATTCCGTAAACATCAAGCTCCTGAAACGTCTTCAAGTCCGCTTGGATACCTGCACTTCCACCAGCAGCTGAGCCGGCGATTGATATAACTCTTGATGGTTTGATCATTTTAAAAATCCTTTCCGTGTTCACTGAAGTAAAATCGGTGTCTTTATGTAATAGAATAATACCTCTTTATAATAAAAGTATGCGTAATCAACCATTTAAATAATAAGAAACAAAATAAAAATTAAAATCATTGCTAATAAAAGGATAAATTTTGCAAATGTACTACTCAAAAATCCGATAAGCGAGCCAACAGATGTAAGCACTGCATCTTTCGTTGATTTATTTTGGATGATTTCTACGATAATAACTACGACCATTGGCAAAATAATAATGCCTAGTGGCGGAAATACAAAAGACCCAACAATAACACTAATAGCTGCTGCTCGCTCTCCCCAAATCGTTCCACCAAACTTTTTTACGAAATAGCTGTTCATTACTATGTCAGACACGATAATCATTGCTGTTAAAACAAAGGCAGACAACCAGAACAACATCGTTAACTGATCATTTTCAATAAGAAAATGATAAATAAAGAAGCCAATCCAAATAAAGACAACGCCAGGAATAATCGGATAGACTAAACTAATAAAACTAATGATAAAACACGCTATAACTATGAGCCACAAGAGTAACTGCACCATATCGTTCGATCATCCTTCGTCATGATTACATATCATTGTCGTTTATATTCTTCCACACTTTCTTCTTCATCAACGGGATCAATCGTATGTTTATAACCGTACCCCTTCGTAATTGTTAAAATAGTTAATAGTAGAACAACAAGTGTAAATATTAATGACGCAATCATCGTTCCCATTTTTCATTCCTCCAAAAAAATATTTTTCATTATTTATAATGAGAAAAACTCAGATTAACATCATAAATGTATCCTGAGTTTTATTATCAACTATTCTTCCCCGATAATTCTCACTTCTCTCTCTAACGTCACACCAAACTTCTCTTTAACGACCGCTTGAACGTGTTCAATTAAAGCAATATAATCTTCAGCTGAAGCGCCGTCTTTGTTCACGATAAAGCCTGCGTGCTTCGTTGACACTTGAGCGCCACCGATTTGCACACCTTGTAAATCACTATCTTGAATAAGCTTACCAGCAAAATATCCCGGCGGGCGTTTGAAAACACTGCCACATGACGGATATTCTAACGGTTGCTTTGATTCCCTTTGGAACGTTAAGTCGTCCATTTTCTCTTTAATGTGTTCATGAATACCTACAGATAAGTGAAACGTCGCTTCTAAAACGATATACCCTCGTTCAGGAATGTTACTTGAACGATACTCTAAATCCAGTTCCTCTGCTCGTAGCGTATGTAACTTGCCGTCACGATCAACGATAACTGCTGACTGTAAACAGTCCTTTATCTCTCCACCGTATGCGCCTGCATTCATAAACAGCGCACCCCCAACAGATCCTGGAATGCCGCAAGCAAACTCAAGACCTGTTAACGTTTCATGTAATGCTTTTCTTGACGCATCTATTATACGCGCACCACTTTGTGCAACGAGAGTAGTATGCTTAACAGTGATATTATTTAACTTCTTTAAATTCATGACAATACCTCGAATGCCACCATCACGAATAATTAAGTTTGATCCATTACCGAGAAGTGTAAATTTTACATCGTGTTCATTCGCTACTTTCAGTACTTGTTGTACTTGTTCATACGTTTCTGGTGTCACAAAATAATCAGCGTTTCCACCAAGACGTGTATACGTATATTCTTTTAACGGCTTATTTATTGTTATATTAGGCTCTGTAACTGCCTCTATTAATTTTTCATAAATTGGATGATTACTAACCACTAAAAATCATTCCTTTATTTTCATTCATTTATCCAAAAGCGAACGTTATGAATTTCAAAAAAACTCATACGACTAGTCATTATATAATAATAGCGTATGAAACAAATTCCTAACGATTCACATTTTATACAAATCATTTCTATTATAGCACTTTATATTGAGATATGCTTCACTTTTTCATCAGTAGATGGGGTCAAGTTTTGCGGGGTTTTTAAAATGAATGTATTGCTCACTACCTTTTATCCAATTTACTTTATTTAAAGCCTATGATAGACTATCTACTAGCTTACGCGTCTTACGCACGTAAGTGCCACTAGTTCTATGGATCTCCCTAAAAGACAATTAGAACTAGTGGTTTTTTATATTTTATGAACCGACTAAGCAAAATAAACAAAAAAATTCTACTAGTTCTATGGATCTCCCTACAAGACATAATAGAACTAGTAGAACTTTAATATTACTTACTCAACTCTTGCTTCACTTCTTCAGTCGTTGCGACGTCACCAATCACGTACTCAATGTTTCTTAAAAATGGCGCTTGTAAGCCTTCTTCTGTTGCCGCTGTACCGTCTTCTAAGACGATTACATTGTAATCACGTTGCTGCGCATCAAGTGCTGTCGCATGAACACAAACATTCGTTGCAATACCAGCAATAATAACTGTGTCAACACCTAATCCTTTTAAAAGTATTTCTAAGTCTGTTGCATGAAACGAACTATATCTACGCTTTTGAACGACAAAATCTTCCTTTTTAGGTGTTAAATCTTTATGAATTTCTACACCTTTCGTTCCTTCTAAACAATGTTCTGGTTCTTCCCTATCTAGCTCTCTACCGAAATCGACTTTTTCTTTCCGGTGAATTTCTTGAACAAGAATGACTGGAATGTCTTTACTTCGAGAAAAGTCTAAAAAATCAACAATCGTCGGGATAATCTCTCTTGCACCAGGACTTTCAATCGGTGCACCTTCTAAAATAAAATCATTTAACATATCTACGACTAACACGGCACATTTATCTGCTTTAATATCAACTTGAATAGCCAATGAACTCTCTCCCTTTTATAAATTTTATAAACCAAATATCGCTAAGAACGCACGTACTAAAACACCTGCCACCATTCCTAAAAATGGATCCGTAACAGCCGTGACGACTGTCGTTACACCACTAACGACTGGATTTTCAGCATCCATCGCTAACACGCCATACGTCGGGAAAACAACTGTAGCACCTAATACAAATAGAAAGCCTCCAACAGCACTTACAGGTACGAGTTTTCCAAACTTATAAAAAAGTGTACTTCCGATAATTATTGCTGCAAGTGCCATCAATAAAACACCTGACGTTACAGGGTTAGGTGATTCTCCTGTAGCAGATATAATTGAAGCTAGAGGTGCACCGCCAAACATTCCACTTGCAGTTGTTGCTAATCCACCAACGATTGATAACTTATCTAAATCGACCGTACTGCCTGACATGCCTGCAGTAATCGTCCCGTAAGTGATATTCCCACCAATCTGTAATGTAATAATCGCTAAAGCACCACGAACAATTCTAAAATTTGTTAATAACTTCACGAGCTTGAACTTTTCAACCGTATCATATGAAGCTAATTCAATTTCTTTACCTCTATTTTTTTGTATATAGTTATATATATGGTAAATAACTGTTCCAACAATAACGCTAAACACACACGCGTAAATTAAACTTTCAGTTAATAAATAGACTGGAATGGCAACTGCGAATGATGTTATTCCTCCAGGTAAGTTTGTTTTCAATAAATCAATTGACGCTTTAACTAAAATTATTCCAACACCAGCTAACATACCATAAAGGATATCTGTTCCAATGAAGTTAACAATTGCTTCAATTGTTCCTGTTATCCCTAAAATAACCATAGCTATGCCAGCAAAGACAATAATGGATATTCGCTCTTGAACATTTCTCCCTAAACCACCCGCAGCAATTGTCGTTTCAGCTTGAAATGATATAGGTGTTGGTAATTGCCATAATAAAGAGAATATTGCGCCAATTCCAAACCCAATAGCACTAGGTAAAGCTGCGAAGCCAAATGACATCGCTAACAATCCTTGCGGTAGAGAATCTAACAAAACTCCGAGCGCAGCAAGTATATCCTTCAAATCCATAAAATCACCCTTCTTTTTTAGCCATTGCTTTATTGCTTTAGGAGCATTAAGAATATGGATTTATAAACTTGCTATGTCGGAAAGGATGCCATCGTCATTTCGTTCACCCCCTTTCAAGTTAAACATGAAAAAGGGCAAATACATCTCATAGCAAGCAGCGCTTAACTATAAAATGTATTTGCCCAGACGATCGGCTAAAACTATATATAATATGCTCCCTCGTAGTGAACTCTACTCAGAACCGTCAGTTACATACTATAGATGATTTATAAACATATTAAAGTAACTTTTTATCATTGTCAATATTTTTTGCATTGAAAATACTTATGATCATATTATTTAATTTCAATATCGGCTGCTTCTTTTAATTGCTCTACTTTTTCATCTAATTTATCTTGCTTAATCCCCATTTTAACTTGATCTTTAATGTCATCAAAGTCTGGGATTTCTTCCGTGTCTTTTTCAAGCTCAGCATATTTCTCTTCAGCTTCTTCATCAGTTACATGAAAGTCATCTAATTTCAAATATTCTTCATGAATCAGTGAAAAACGGAATTGTTCTTTAAAGGCATCATCTGTTAAATCGTATTCTTCAATAAATAATGTATAACGATCTTCAGCTTCTTCTTTAAACTCTGAAAAAGCCTCATCTACTTCTTCTTCACTCACTTCAATCCCTTGTTCTTTTGCATCTTGAACAGCTAATTCCCGACCAATTAATAAATCGATTGCTGATTGTTTTATTCGCTCTAAATCTTCAACATCCTGTTCAAATTGTTGAAATTCAATTTTCGTTTGTGTGTAAACTAAATTGTATAACTCGCCGTGTAACTCGACGTCATTAACGATTGCGACAACTTCATCATTAGCTATTTTTTCTGCATCACTAATTGTCACAGCTTCTTGAGGTTCTACTTCCTCCCTCTTAATTCCTTCATTGTCATCATCGCTACAAGCGGCTAATAAAGCGACCGATATTATTAATAAAAGAAACATTACTCGTTTTTTCATCGTTTAAAACTCCTTCTACCTTTTTCATCACATATGTAACATAACACGTTTCCCCATTAATAAGTATAACGACTTTTCGACAAAATGTTAAAATGATTGTTCGCATAAAAAAACGTTGCAATCACACATGTGATTGCAACGCGATTTGATTATTTACTTTAAACTATCTTCAATTTGGTTAGCCATTTCTTGAACAGAAATTAAGCCTCCACCTGATAAGTACCAAAATTCAGGGTCTAAATAATGAATGTTATCATTTTTATATGCTTTCGTTCGTTCAACTAATTTATTTTCAACGATTTGTTTAGCTGCTGACTCTTCACCAATCGCAGCTCCTCGGTCAATAACGTAAAGTAAATCAGGGTCTTGCTCAGTTACGTATTCAAATGAGACGTTACTTCCGTGCGTAGAAACTTCGATGCCTTCGTCAACTGCCGGCACGTTAAAGACGTCGTGAATAATTCCAAAACGTGAATTCGGTCCGTAAGCACTGATTTTATCGTCATTCGCTAGTATAATAAGCGCATTTTCACCAGACGCTTCCGCTTGTTCACTAACAGATGCAATTGTTTCATCAATATCTGCTAACGCTTCTTCAACTTCTGCAGATTTGTCGAACATGTCACCAATCACATTCACATTTTCAGTAAATGAATTCATGTAATCTGATGTATCTACCCCTAAAAATATCGTTGGAGCAATTTCTTCTAGCTGATCAAATACGTCTGATTGACGCCCAGAAATGATGATCACGTCAGGATCTAGTTCAGCAATTTTTTCGAAGTCTGGTTCTTTTAATGAACCGATATTTCCGTAATCTTCTGATGAAAACTCATCAATATAACTCGGAATAACACCTGCTTGGGCAACTCCGACCACTTTATCTTGTAAGTCTAACTTTAACATTGTATCTAATACACCAAAATCAAAAACAACTGCTTTTTCTGGATTCTTCGGAACATCAGTCGTTCCAAGCTCATGCTCAATCGTTAATACTTCATTCTCTGAGCTATCTTCACCATTTTCTTCTTCCTTACTACCTTCGTCTGTATCTGACCCACAAGCTGCCATAACAAGAACGATTAACCCAATCATTAAAAACTTTACAATATTCTTCATCTATAACTTACCCCATTCTTATTTTTTAGAAATATACACAAATCTTTTGATCATCAATATTCTTAATACTTATATCCATATCATAAATATCTTTTAAAACACATTCATCAATAACGTCACACGTCGGGCCGTGCTTAACAATTCTTCCATCTTTAAGCGCTACAATTTCATCGGAATAGCACGAAGCGAAATTAATATCATGAATAACAATAACGATTGTCTTTCCTAATTCGTCTACTAACCGTCTTAATGTTTGCATAATTTGTACAGAGTGACGCATATCTAAGTTATTTAACGGCTCATCTAATAAAATATATTCTGTATCTTGTGCTAACACCATTGCGATATATGCTCGTTGGCGTTGTCCACCACTTAATTGGTCTAAATATTTATGTTCCATATTCTCTAACTCCATATAAGAGATAGCTTCATCTACTTTTTTCCAATCTTCATCTTTCAAGCGACCTTGTGTATGCGGAAACCGTCCGAAAGAAACGAGTTCGCGGATCGTTAACTTTACATTCATCACATTTGATTGTTTCAAAATCGAGATTTTCTTGGCCATGTCCTGGTCTTTCACTGATTTTACGTCAGATCCTTCTATATGAATGGACCCTTCATCTTGTGTAATCAGGCGACTTACCATCGAAATTAATGTACTTTTACCTGCACCGTTTGGACCAATAAAAGAAGTAATCTTTCCTTTCTCTATCGTAAGAGATACGTCGTCAATCACTTTTTTATTGTTATATGATTTAAATACACTTTTAATATTTACCATGACCTATTCTCCTTTAATAAAAGATAAATGAAGTAAACTCCACCAACAAAGTTGATAATTACACTAAGCGTCGTTTCGAATGTGAAGATTTTTTCAACGATGAACTGTCCACCGATTAAAGCGATAATACTGATGAATACAGAACCTAAAATTAAATAACTGTGACGATACGTCTTTAAAAATTCAAAAGCTATGTTTACGACGAGTAAACCGAGAAACGTAATAGGTCCAATGAGCGCTGTCGCTATTGAGATTAAAATGGCTACGATAATAAGTAACCTTTTAACAACATACTCATACGGGACACCTAAATTTGTTGCATGATCTTTCCCGAGTGCTAATACGTCTAAGTATTTCAAAAACCTCAAGAAATAAATTGAGATCCCTATAATTAAAATAATTGATAAGTAAACTAAATTCGTATTGACATTATTTATGCTCGCGAACATCTTATCTTGCGCGACCATAAATTCATTCGGATCGATAAGCACTTGCATGAACGATGTAAAACTACTAAAGAACGTTCCAAGGATCATTCCGATTAAGAGCAAGAAATAAATATTATTATTTTCACCTTTAAAGAGTAATCTGAAAAATACGAGTGAAAATACTGCCATAATAACGATTGATACGACATAGTTCACATTACTATTCATCATAACGAGTGAACGCGAACCAAAGGAAAAGATAATGACTGTTTGAATGAGTAAATAGAGAGAATCAAGCCCCATAATACTCGGTGTCAATATTCGGTTGTTCGTAATCGTCATAAAAATCGTCGTTGAAAATGCAATTGCTCCGCCAGTAAGTATAATAGCGACGACTTTAATGACACGTCTCGGCAAAATATAATCAATATTTCCTGTTAAATCATAAAAAATATATAATAAACATAAACTAAATGAGATGAGAGCGAGTAAAATTGTTTTTTTCTTATAATCCATATTTTTTTCTCCTCAGCAACAAATAAATGAAAATAGCGCTGCCGATAACACCAACCGTAAGCTGATCGGTATTTCATACGGATAAATAATGACTCGTCCAATCACATCACATATTAATACGAATAAAGCGCCTAACAAAGCTGTGTGTATTAAACTCTTCTGCAAATGATCCCCTTGATAAATCGTTACGATGTTAGGGATGATTAACCCTAAAAATGGAATCATTCCAACAGACAACACGACAGATGCTGTGACGAATGCAGCAATAATCAAGCCGAAATTAACGACTTGCTTATAGTTGAGACCTAAATTTTTAGCAAAGTCTTCTCCCATTCCTGCAATCGTAAATTTATTCGCATAAAAATAAGCGATAATAAGCGCTGGAACACTGACTAACATCAGTTCATAGTTCCCACTCATAATCATCGAAAAATCGCCTTGCATCCATGATGTCATGTTTTGTATGAGATCATTTTTATAAGCGAAAAATGTTGATAGAGAATCGATAATACTACCAAACATTAAACCGACGAGTGGAATGAATACTGCATCTTTAAATTTAATTCGCTCTAATATCTTCATGAAAATAATTGTTCCGAGAAGAGCAAATGCAAACGATACAGACATCTTCAACAGTGGGCTAGCACCCGTAAACCATAACATTGATACGAGTACTCCGAATCTAGCAGCATCTAATGTTCCTGCTGTCGTCGGTGAAACAAATTTGTTTCTACTTAACTGTTGCATGATTAAACCACAAATACTCATGCTTGCCCCAGCTACCAGAATGCTAAACAGACGAGGTATTCGACTAACGAATAAAACTTCTGCTTGATCTTCTGTTAAACGAAATAAGTCAAAAATAGATAGATCAGAAACACCTATGAAAATAGATGTGATCGAGAAGATAATGAGTGCGATTACTAGATAGCGTATTTTCATAAAATGTTCTTCTCCATTGTTAATAATAATTATCATTTACAAATGACTCTAATTAAGAATGAGATTCATTATCAATTAGATTCAATAAGAATTATAGCATACGAAACTTATAAGTACAATATTAACGTGTGATTTAAATCATATTAATTCTCAATTAAAGGGAATGCCCGAGAAACATATGCCCTAATTGAGAGGAACGCGGGTTTTAATATTAAAACACATACTAAAAATCCTGATACTTCTCAGAAAGATTGACACAATCTTTAACTAAGAATATCAGGATTTTCGATTAATTATTTATGATTAACTAGCTTTTTGGACATTCATTCTCATCGCCTGTACAAAATGACGCATGTTGTTCATCAACAGGTAATTTTGTTGGCTTCTCATCTAATTCATCCCACACTTGATTGAGCGCTTGTAAAAATGCCTCAGGTGGCTGAGCACCTGATAAAGCATACTTATCATTCAGTACAAAAAATGGCACGCCGCGTACACCTATTTGCATCGCTTGTTCTTCTTCTTCTCTGACGCGTTTAGTTCCTTTGCACGACTGAAGAAACTCTTCTACTTCGTCCTTATCCAGACCTACTTCAACAGCTAATTTTGTGAGCGACTCGACGTCCCCTACATGTTCTGCTTCTGTAAAGTGAGCTTTAAACAGACGTTCAACCATTTGCAGCCCTTTCCCACTGTTCTCAGCAAATTTCGTTAATCGATGAGCATCAAACGTATTTGTAGAAACCATTTCTTCAAACTGATAGTCTAATCCAGCCGTAGCTGCTTGAGTGGCTATACCACTCGTCATTTCTTCGGCTTCTGCAATTGATTTATTGAACTTATCCGCTAACATTTGGTGATAAGATTTCTTCGGATCAACTGCCGCTTCAGGATCAAGTTCATAGCTTTTAAAACGGACAGATACGTATTTTTTATGTGGAAATTGTTCTAACGCTAAATCTAAATGTCGTTTGCCAATATAGCAAAATGGACATGCATAATCAGACCAAACTTCTATTTTCATGTGAAACACTCTCTCTTTTCTTTATAATGCCTTTTATTCCATTAACGATTGTCCCATAATATTTACCCGACGCGTCTCGCGCAACTCATCTAACGTTCGAGCACCAATACCGAACATCGTCATTTTTAATTCAAATTCAATTTGGTTCATTTCTTTAATGACAGCTTCTGGAGAATGCGTAGCCGCTTCTAAAAGCTTACGAGCATAACCGATAATATCTGCGCCAATCGTAATCGCTTTTGCAGCATCTACACCTGTCTTCATCCCACCACTTGCAACGAGCGGGACATCTTCTAATTGACCGCGAACAGAGACGAGACAATCTTTCGTCGGTAGCCCCCAATCATTAAATGCTTCAGCTGCGGCACGGCGCAGAGGATCTTCAGAACGTAGCTTCTCTACTTGACTCCAAGACGTTCCACCAGCACCTGCTACATCTATGTACTGAATGCCTACATCATATAACTTTTTTGCCACGTGCCCATCAATACCGAAACCTACTTCTTTAACACCGACAGGAACGGATAAGTTTTTACAAATATGCTCGATTTTTGGTAACAAATTTTCAAAGTTCAAATCACCTTCATCTTGCACGACTTCTTGCAAACTATTTAAATGTAGAACGAGTGAATCTGCTTCTGTTTTCTCAACAATCGTTTCACAGGCGTCTACACCGTAACCATAATTTAATTGTACAGCACCTAAATTTGCAATGAGCGGAACACTCTTTGCGTACTGCCGAATCGTAAATGATTCCTCATACTCATCGCTCTCAACAAAAGCGCGCGTTGAACCGAGTGCTATCGCCCATTTCTTCTCTTCAGAAGCAATTGCTAAATTTCGATTTATTTCGATGGCTAAATCAGAACCGCCTGTCATCGAACTCACTAAAAAAGGCGCCTGAATCGCTTTATCTAAAAAAGATGTCTGAATGTCAATGTCAGCGAAATTAATTTCAGGCAGTGCATTATGAATAAATGAAATACCTTCTAATCCTGTTGATTTATTAACACCTTCAACATTTTCATCTAAACAGAGACGAATATGTTCTGTTTTCCTTCGATTGATTTCTGGTTCCATTATTTACACCTTACTTTCTCTTTTTCGATTGATCATAAACCGTGACAAAATAAACACTCATAAGTACTAATATCATACCAAATATTTGTACGCCTGTAATGTATGACCCGTACAATACAACAGATATTAACGCTGTGTTTACTGGATTTAAATTTAAATACATACCGGATATACTTGCACCAATTTTATGAATGCCATCATTCCACAGGAAAAAGGCAATGACTGATGAAAAAATAACCATAAAAATCATTTCAATCCACGCTTGCAATGACATGTGTAAAATAAGTGACCAACTATTTTCAAAAACAGCTGCAAAAATAAACAGAAACAACGAACCGACTACTGTTGTAAATGTCGTCGTCACAAGTGGACTAACATCTTCCATAATTGCTTTACCAAATAGACCATGTGACGTCCAGCAAGCGAGTGCACCGATAAATAACAAATCACCATAATTAACATCAAGTTGAATCAACATCATCGGCGAACCTTTAGAAATAACGAGTAAAACACCGATAAGCGACAATGGCAAACTAATGAGCAAATTTTTATTCTGTCGTTCACCGAAAAATAAAATAGCTCCTAACGCTAAAAAGACAGGCGTCGTTGCAATTATTAATGAACCGTTAATCGCTGATGTTTTCGTTAATGCAAAAAAGAATAATGCATTGTAACCAAATATACCGACAATTGACATCGCGAGCAAACTTTTCAACTGCCGCTTCACTTGTCGCCATTTTACTTGTGTGCGTAAACTCGTTATGACGATTAAAATAATGCCCGCTAAACCGAACCGTAAAGTAGCTGCTGTTAGTGGTGGTATTTCAGTCGTCACATGTTTAGCAAGTGGGAATGATGCTCCCCAAAAAAGTGGTACGAGCAACATAATTATATATGTACGTTTAGACGCTTGTTCGTGAGTCATCGTTCACGCTTCTTTCTTTAAGTTAACGGTAAATGAGACAAGTCTCCAGCGAAAGACGTTTCAAATGTGCTATCAACAATATTTACTTTTGTAACGCTCGACACATCAATGAACGGCGTTTCCCATAATTGATCCATTGGCCAATCATTAATGATAAGTTGCGCAACTTTAATAACAATTCCGTGCGTAACGATTAATATGTTGCCTGATTGATACGTTTGCTGAACCATCTCAATAAAGGCTTCTACACGTTTTTTAACATCAAAAAATGTTTCGCCCGTATCATTATAAAATGCGCTCGGCCGATCCCAGTAATTTAAATAGAACGTCGGATTTTTTTGCTTAATTTCTTCCATCGTTCGACCTTCAGACTCTCCTAAATGCATTTCATATAAATTTTCATCTATTTTAATCGTTCCTGATTGTTCACCTTTAATCATTTTAGCTGTTAATTGCGTACGTTTACTCGGACTAGAATACATAGCTGTCCATTCTATATCTTTTAAATGATTGCCTAGATATTCAGCATCTCGCAATCCTTTTTTCGTTAAAGGAGAATCTTTTCGTCCTTGAATCCGCTTCTGTTCATTCCACTCAGTCTGTCCGTGACGAACGAAATATAGACTTAACATTGCATCACCTTTTCTATTTAACTCCGTTTTAAGTTTAGCACACTTGTTTTCTTTTTATAAAATAAAAAACTCTACTGATCAACAATTGTTGAACAGTAGAGCTTATCTGTTTATAAGTTTTCAGCAATGCCTAAAGCGACAATCCCCGCCATAACGAGTGTAATCATAATGTATTGTTCTCTTGATAAAATTTCCTTTAAGAAAATACGTGAAAGTAAAACCGAGAAAATACCGTGTGCCGCAATAATTGGCGCTGCAATTAACGCATTTGCTGCCATGGCAAACACATAGAAGAATTGACCAGTCGTTTCTAATATCGCTGCATATGCACGATCACGTTCTTTAAAAATAGCGAATGATTCTTTTTTAACAATTTTAATGTATAAATAAGCTAAAATCGCACAAAATAGAAACGTTAATTCGTAAGCAATAAGTGCTGACTCTTCACCAATCAGTTTAAGTTCATCTAAGTATACACCGTCAGCGAAACTTCCTAACCCGTCAATTAACGCGTATAGTATCGGGAAAATAATCGCTAAAAAACTGAGTTGATACTTCGGATCAATAATTTCATCCGCTAATTTTAACGCTTCGTCTTGCGCTCGCTTTTCCATAACGGCTAGACCAAAAACGCCGACCGTTATAACGACAATACCAGTAATATCGAGAATACTTAACTCGCGTGGGAAAAATATGTAAAGTAGAATAGCAGTAATTGCTCCCGCTGAATTTTGTACGGGTGCTGATATCGACAATTCGATATAACGCAAACCAACAAACCCGAGTGTCATTGACAAAATATAAAGAAATGAAACGGGTAAATAACGAATAATATCAAACGGGTCAAACGCAATATCTTTAACGATCATGTAAGTTATTGCATGAACTCCCATCACTGCACCAACCATAACGACAATTTTCAAATGGCTCAGTTTATCGTCTGGGTTTGATCCCTTTTTATAAAATAAATTCGCGCCTCCCCAAGATAGGGCAGCTAAAATTGTAAATAAAAACCACAAAATAATTACTCCTCTTATTTCTCTATTAGCATAGTGAATATTTTTACAGCTTGTTTATTATATACTAAAGAAATAAGTAAATCTACTTTATATCTCATATAAGAGACTCGGTCTTTTCATGACGCTACACCTTTAAACTATCGATTGTTCGCTAAAAAACAATCGTTCGTATGATCATTAATCATTCCGACAGCTTGCATAAACGAATAACATATAACGGGACCGACAAATGTAAAACCATCTTTCTTTAACCGTTTACTCATCTGCGTAGACAGTTCGGTTGAAGCTGGTACTTCACTCGCGTCATTCCACTCGTTAACAATTGGTTCACCGTCAACAAAGTCCCAAATGTACTGAGAAAAGCTAATCCCTCCCCTCCGCATACGTTCAATCACGCGGGCATTATGAACGACTGATGCTACTTTTCTCCGATTACGAATAATACGCTCATCTCGTAAAATGATTTCGATGTGTTCATCTGAAAACATTGCTACTTCTTCAATGGAAAAATGAGCAAATACCTCACGATAGCCTTCACGCCGTTTTAGTATCGTTAACCAACTAAGACCTGCTTGCGCCCCTTCAAGTGATAGCATTTCAAATAAATAATCGTCATCATATCGAGGGACGCCCCATTCTTCATCGTGATAAGCAATGTATTTATCATCATCTGTCACCCAAGCACATCTACGTCTCACGTTACTCTTCCTTCGTTTCTAAAACATTATCTTCATAAGAAATCCAATCACTGAAACTCCCTGGATACAATTTTACCTGTTCAAAACCGAGCATTTTTAATGAAAGTATGTTCGGACATGCTGAAATTCCTGAGCCGCATGAAACGATAATTTCCTTATCCTTGTCTAAATCCGAAAAAACTTCTTCTAACTCTTCCTTACTTTTCCACGTACCGTCCTCACGTAAAACATTACGCCAGAAATAGTTTTTCGCACCAGGTATATGGCCTGACTTAGGATCAAGTGCATCTCCCTCGCCTAAATATCGAGCACGTGGACGCGAATCAAGCAACACAGTCCCGTCAGCCTTTGCACGCTCTTTAACATCTTCCATATTAGCTGTTGCGTCTGCTAAAATATTCGGAGTAAATGATCCTGCGACGACATCTTCAATCTCATTCGTAATTTCATAACCTTTTTGCATCCATGCTTTGTAGCCACCTTCAAGAACATACACGTGTTCATGACCGACATAATGAAACAACCACCATGCACGCGAAGCAAACATGCCATCTGCTTGATCATATATGACAACTTCACTATCATTTGAAACGCCAATTGATTTGATTTTCTCTACAAATGTATCTATTTCTGGTAATGGATTTCTTCCACCGTGTTTCTTCCTTTCACCAGCTAAGTCTTCTGCTAAATCTAAATGAACTGCTGTCGGAATATGACTAGCACGATATAGTAACTTACCCTCTTGTTCATCTGTCAAAGACGCTCTTGCATCAATAATGACGATGTTGTTCTCTTCTTCATCCATTTTCTCTTTTAACCAATCATTCGTTACAACAAAAGACATACATATGACCCCTTTACTTTTTTATCTACATTTATTTTAACGAAAATTAACAAGAAATAACAGTTAATTTATCTATTTATCAAATGCTCCTCCCTATGATAAACTACGGAAAAGGAGATGACATGATTGAAACAACAACTTATTAATCGACTCATAACGTACGCAAAAATAGATACGCAATCTCATCCAGATAGCATGATGATTCCAACGACAGAAGGGCAATTAACATTAGCACATATGCTCGTTCAAGAATTAAAAGATATTGGTCTAACAGACGTGACGATCGACGACAATGGATACGTCATGGCAACTGTCGAAGCAAATACAGATAAAGACGTTCCGACAATTGGCTTTTTAGCACACGTCGATACAGCAACAGAAGTTACTGGAAAAAACGTCAATCCGCAAATCACGGAATCGTTTCATGGCAGCCACGTGACACTTAACGAAGATAAAAATATTGTGCTCCACGAGAAAGATTTTCCAAATCTAAAAAAATATGAAGGACACACACTCATAACGACCGACGGAACAACACTGCTCGGTGCAGATAATAAAGCAGGTATTGCTGAGATCATCACAGCAGTTGAATATTTAGTGAACAATCCTTCCATTGAACACGGAAAAATTCGCATTGCCTTTACGCCTGACGAAGAAATCGGACGTGGTCCACACTATTTTGATGTCAAAGCTTTTGGCGCTGATTGTGCTTACACAATTGACGGTGGCCCTCTCGGTGAATTACAATACGAAAGCTTTCATGCAGCAATGGCGAAAGTGACATGCAAAGGAACGAACGTCCATCCCGGAACGGCAAAAAATAAACTTGTTCACGCAACGAAAATAATGAATGCATTTATTAATCGTCTGCCAGAAAAAGAAGCACCAGAGCATACAGAAGGTTATGAAGGCTTCTTCCATATTTTGTCGTTAAATAGTGACGTGGAAACAGCTGAACTAACGTTAATCATTCGCGACTTTGATCGTGACGCCTTTGAACAGCGTAAAGCTTTCATTCAAACAATTGCTGATGACCTAAAAAATACGTATGGAGATTCACGCACTCACGTGCAAATAGAAGATCAATACTATAACATGCGCGAAAAGATTGTCGAACGGATGGAAATCGTAACGATTGCTGAAGAAGCGATGAAGCATTTACAAATTGATCCAGTTATCGAACCGATTCGCGGAGGAACCGATGGATCTCAGCTTTCATTTATGGGGTTGCCTACGCCGAACATCTTTACAGGCGGAGAGAACTTCCATAGTATTTATGAGTTCATTTCTGCAGACGACATGGTCCAAGCGACAAAAACAATTATAGAAATAAGTAAACGATTCGCAGAAAATAATTAACTTTCATAAGTTCAAGTGAGGAGTATAAAGGATGTATAAACGATTGGCGCTTTTCATAATTATTTTAATTGTTATGACAGCGTGTCAAGCAAATAACGAAGACGATACAAAAACAGAAAATGATACAACGAATGAGCACGAAGAAGTAGCTGATTTGCCACAAACTAACTTACAAATTAGCGATGAAGGCGAAGATGTCAGCACTTTACAACATTATCTACAAGAAATTGGCTATGACATAGATGAAACAGGTACGTTTAACAATGAAACGTTGTCTGTTCTAACAGACATTCAGCGACAGAATGAGGAGCTTAACGTCACAGGACTGTACGACGAAAAAACTGCACAGTTCATTGATGATATTTTAAACGAAAAAGAAACGATTGAAAATGATGAGTGGTCTTCACAAACAAATCATGACACATATGCTGATGAAGATGATGTTTTAACGAATCCATACAATGTTTTAGCACTCGTTAATAAACAATATGCACTACCTGGTGATTACGAGCCTGAAGACCTCGTCGTTCCTGATGTTGCTTTTCCGTTTACAGAAGATTTACCGAAAAAGCAATTAAGACGTGTAGCCGCTGAAGCACTTGAAGAGCTTTTCGCTGCAACAGAAGCTGAAGGTCTGGAGTTATTTGCCCAGTCTGGATACCGTTCATATGACCGACAAGTAGAAATTTTTGACGCAAACGTTGCTGAGCACGGAGAAGAGCGAGCGAATCAATTTAGCGCAAGGCCTGGCCAAAGTGAACATCAAACAGGATTAACGATGGACGTCACATCACGCGAAGTTGACTTTTTACTGGAAGAAGAATTTGGCGAAACAGCTGAAGGTAAGTGGCTCGAAGAAAACGCACATGAATTTGGCTTTATCATCCGTTACCCGAAAGGGAAAGAAGATATCACGAAATACGACTATGAACCGTGGCATTTAAGATATGTCGGAGAACAAGCTGCAAGAGAAATCGCTCAAGACGAATTAACACTTGAACAATATTTAACAATCGATTAGTCACTAAATAAATGAAAAAAAGCATCGTCTATAGACGGTGCTTTTTAAAATGGCTTTAAAATCATTAGTCCAATAATAATAATTAGAATCACATTCGTCACATGTTCAACAACATACAATTGCTTTGCATGACCTATGTATGCATGAGGAATGTCTTCTCCCTCTTCAGTCCGCAATATCTCTTTAATTGGTTTCATAATTGGCTTTAAAACGAATGGGCCTGCTGCCAATGTAACGAAATAAAGAAAGATACTAATCGTATACCAGCCTTTTCTAAAAAGGATTGGATTTAAAACACCCATCCAAATACCTGTTACTAAAAGTAATGTTGAACCTACCATTACAAATATATGTATTTTATGTCGAAAATAAAAAGCATGTCTCAACTCTGACATTGTGCTCGATTTTTTTGCTATAAATGTCATAACGAACCCAGGGCCTAAGCCGATAATTGCTGAAAAAATGTGCACGACAAGAAGGATTTCATATAGTGTCATCGCCCTACCTCCAACTATAACTTCTACTATCGTACACTATATGGCATAAAATTCGTATTATTTTGTCCAAACGTCTTTAATTTGTCAATTTACACAATTAAAATTAAAAAAGTAACAGGTAAAACACCCTGTTACTTTCCTTTTAACCGTTTCTATTCACATATTGTTCGAGTGGGTTTTCTTGTCCCGCTTCTATCGGCATTTGTTTCATCACAAGGTCTCGATCTTCACGAGATTTCTTAAAGTTATCATAAATAATAACCGAACCACCTAACCCATATTCTTTAGCATCTTCAATTGAAGCACAGTAGTAGCCTTCTGTAATACCTGACATATACATCGCACCTAAGCACATCGGGCACGGCTCGCCACTTGCGTACATCACATACCCTGATAAATCGAGTGTCTTTAATGATTCTTGCGCTCGGCGAATCGCTAACATTTCTGCATGACCACTTATGTCGAACGTTTGATGCGTTTCATTTATACCTTCGGCAACAATTTCTCCGTCTTTCACTAATACAGCACCGAATGGCTCACCGCCATTTTTCACATTATCGACAGCTAATTGTACAGCTCGCCTCATAAATTCATCCATTAAAATCCCCCTCATTATTTCTTTTGCTTTTATGATGTATTTTTCCTTAACCATAGTTTAATACACTCATAATTGTTTTTCCAATCACTCGTAATGAATTTTCATATCACCTTGTTTAACCCAACCTTTTTTTCTAAACCACTCACCAATCGCTAAACTAATTATGGCTGGTGCCAGCAAATGAAGCGTAAGAACGATAAACAAACTACTCATTGTGAATCCCATCGTTTCAAATGTCATCAATTGTCCGACAAGTCCGCTCGTTCCCATACCAGCACCTGCAGTATTATTCGACACTCCTAGCCAAACAGTTCCAACCGGCGCTAAAATAACGCCTGCGATAGTCGGTGGAATGAGGATAATTGGTTTTTTAATAATATTCGGCACTTGTAACATTGACGTTCCAATACCTTGTGCTAAAAAGCCACCGAAACCATTATCACGATAACTCATCGTTGCAAATCCAATCATCTGCGCGGCACATCCGATCGTCGCCGCTCCCGCCGCTAAACCGTCTAAAGATAGCATAAAAGCAATTGCAACACTCGATATAGGCGCTGTCAACGCCCAGCCCATTAATACGGCAACGATAATACCCATAATAAATGGTTGCTGTGCTGTCCCCCAATTAATGACTTCTCCAAACGAAACCATCAACTGATTAATCGGTGGACCGACGAATGAACCGACAATAAATCCTGCGACAATCGTCGTCAGGGGTGTAACAATTATGTCTACACGTGTCGTTTGATACACCATTTTCCCACATTCTGTTGCAATTAAAGCACCGAGATAACTTCCGACTGGTCCGCCCAGTTCCGCTCCGAAAGCCCCGGCAAACAATGCGGAAAATAAGACGAGAGGTGGAGCCTTCAGCCCATAAGCGATAGCAACTCCTATCGCACCACCCATAATTTTATTTTCCATAGCGAACGTTCCCATTTCAATAAGCGACTCTCCTACTAACGGAGCAAAAGATACTATTTGTTCCCCTGCAGTCTGAATAATTAAACCGACGATAAGTGATGAAAAAAGTCCAAGCGCCATAAAACTAAGGGCAGTAATAACGTATTCTCTTACAGATAAACGAACACCTTGCTTCTGCAAAAACTGCTTCATGTAATGAGCCTCCCTTCTTTTCGTAGTGTTTCTATATGATTTAATTTAGCTTTACACACGCATGAGTGAATAGCAAGCTTTTTTTGCCGGAATAGACAAAAATATATTTATCATTTAACAGCTCCCTTTGTGGATATCTTGCTTAATACATGCCTACATACTATACTTTGTATTGGAAGTACATATTTATTCTTTTCATTTTTATATCGTTTTCAGGAGGAATTAAAATGACAGATACAATAAATAAACACCCTTCAGCTGTAGAAAAAGTCATTCGTGAACGCCGTGCCGTTAAAAATGATTATAACGATAAGCGTGTGACTGAAGAAGTTGTCCGCGACTTATTAGAAAAATCTATCTGGGCACCTACTCACGGATTAAGACAACCGTGGAACTTTATTTTTATTGATAAAGAAAACTTACCAGATTTCGCAAAAAAAGTTGCTGCTACATATCCAGAAGAGCGTCAACAAAACCGTGAAGATTACATGAATATTCCGAACGCCGTTTTAATCGTGACGATGGAAGAACCTGAGAAACAAAAGCAGTGGGAAGAAAATTACGGAGCTGTCGCAACGATGATCCAGAACTTCTGGCTACTCGCTTGGGAATTAAAATTAGGTGTCGTTTGGAAAACGAATCCACATATGTTTGATCCTAAAATGAAAGATATTTTAAACATTCCAGATAATCAAAAGATTGTCGGATTCATCCATCTCGGATACTTTGATGAAGCACCTGAGCCACGTGAACGATTATCAATTGATGACAAATTTTCAACGTATCAAGCTTAATTCTTTTAAATACCGAACAACACAATGCTTTAAAATCATATATCCTGTCATTTCTTCGCCAAAGGCTGATTAACTGTCCGCACGCGAAAGAAATGCCAGGATATTTTTGTTGCGTGACATCCTCTAAAATCTATTTATAATTTTCTGACGATTACTGTTGACAGAACATACGATATCATTTAATATCATCATTAACAATTTAAAATTGATGCTGAGAAGAAGAGTAGTAATCAAATGAATGCTTACCAGAGACCTAGTGGTGCTGTGAACTAGGAAGCGGTTGTTGATGAATGGACTTCGGAGCTTCCAAACTGAACAGAGAATCTAAGTAGGCTTTGGCGAAATATCTCTTTCGATATCATGAGATTTAATACTTTGAGTGAGCACATATGTGCTAATAAAGGTGGTACCGCGAATTCCTCGTCCTTTTAATTTGGATGCAGGATTTTTTATGTTTAATTTTTATGAATACAATTTAATAATGTCACAATCAATGAGTAAGAAGAGTACTTTTTGCGGATAATCAATACAGAGAGCTAGTGAAGCTGAGATGCTAGCATGATTTGTAAAAAGGAATGGCCTTACGAGAGATGTCCGGAAATAACACGTATGGACGTCCGGTATTCCGCCGTTATATGGATAGAGTATCAGACAGAATCGTCTCGTACTTGATTATAAGATAGAGATTTCATAATCTCTCCCGTGAGGTGGCACCGCGACTATATTCGCCCTCTATACATGTTAAGCGCATGTATAGAGGGCTTTTTTATATTTAAAAGGAGGAACGACACGTGACGAAACAAAATATTTTACCGTACAAATTATTAAAGAAAAACGCTGACACACTAACGCCTGTAACTATTTTCAAACGTCTACACGGAAAGAAAAAATTCTTACTAGAAAGTTCATTTCAACACGAAGAAAAAGGAAAGTATTCATATATCGGGGCTAATCCGTATGAAGAAATTATTGAAAGAAATGGACAGACGACCGTCATTAATTACGAAACAGATACGACAGAGACTATCCAAGTAGACGCTCTCTCATATATTGCAGATCACTTACCAAAACTAACGACTGACTTACCTTTACCATTTACGGGAGGTGCGATTGGTTACACTGCGTATGATATCGCTCGGGAACAATATAACTTTGGTGAACCGTTAGAAGATCCGCTTCATATGCCAGACGTTCACTTCATGGTTTATAAAGATTTAATTGCATATGAACATAGTACGGAAACTGCTTATTTAATTGCTACGAACCTTCATGATGAAGGTGAGTCACAACTTGATAAACGTTTAAAGTCGCTTGAAAATATTTTAGGAGAACACGTATCGATAGCAGATCCGGATACAGAACCAATTTCCTTTACACCTGAAATACCGAAAGAAGCATTCGTAAAAAAAGTAGCAGCAGCTAAAGAATATATTGCAGCTGGCGAAGTGTCACAAGTTGTTTTATCCCAGCGCATGCAAGCAAATATTGGTGAAGATACGTTTTCAATCTACCGTAAATTACGAACGGCCAATCCATCCCCTTATATGTTTTACGTTGATTTCGCAGACTATTTAATTATTGGCGCTTCCCCGGAAAGTCTCGTCCAAACGTCTGGAAACAACATCGTGACGAACCCAATCGCCGGCACACGAGCACGCGGGTTAACGAAGGATGAGGATGAGCGACTAGCAAAAGAATTATTAGCTGATAAAAAAGAAACGAATGAACACGAAATGCTCGTGGAACTAAGCAAACGAGAGATTCAACCTATTTGTGAAAAAGACAGCTTAAGTGTGCCGACGTATATGAAAATTGAAAAATACGAACACGTCATGCACATCGTTTCTGAAGTTCACGGAACGCTAAAAAAAGATTGTACGAGTATGGACGCCTTAAAAGCTTGTTTACCTGCAGGCACTGTCTCTGGTACACCAAAAAAACGGGCGATGGAAATTATTAATGACCTTGAACGTCATAAACGCGGTTTTTACGGCGGTGGACTCGGTTACATTACATTTAAACACGATATTAATATCGCGTTAGCTATTCGGTCTCTCGTCATTAAAGACCACACAGCTTATTTACAATCAGGCGCAGGAATCGTCGCTGATTCTGTGCCAGAAAAAGAATATGAAGAAACGATGCAAAAAGCAAAATCACTTATCCAATTAGATAAATAATGACAGAAAGGAGCTTCACCTGATGAAACGTTTTCTTAATAAATTAGTAAACAATGAACATTTAACGATTGAAGAAATGAAAGAAGCGACAACTTTATGTTTGCAACAGTCAACATCCGAAGCAGAAATGGGAGCATTTCTAACAGCACTTCGCGTTAAAGGAGAAACGGCTGATGAAGTGACGGGTATCGTTGAAGTTATTCGTTCTCATTCACCGCTTCATTCTTTAAAAATAGATAATGTCATCGACAACTGTGGAACCGGAGGCGACCATTCAAATAGTTTTAACATTAGCACGACGACTGCTTTCGTCTTAGCTGGAGCAGGTATTACTGTTCCAAAGCACGGAAATAGAAGTATTTCTAGCAGTACAGGTAGTGCTGACGTTTTAGAATATTTAGGTGTTTCATTATCGCTAACAGATGAACAAACAGAAGAAATGTTACAAAAAAATCAAATATCATTTTTATTTGCACCTCACGTTCACTCAGTTATGAAACACTTTATGAACGTTAGGCGAGCACTAAAAATACCGACGATATTTAACATGATTGGACCATTAACGAATCCCATTGAACTCGATTCACAACTACTCGGTGTATATGACCGCGATTTATTGCCCATTATGGCACAATCACTTAATAAACTAGGTCGTAAGCGAGCAGTCATCGTTAACGGTGCAGGGCAAATGGATGAAGCATCGCTCGCTGGTAAAAACCATTTAATTTTACTAGACGATGGAAAAATCACTCCGTTCACATTAACACCTGAAGACGTTAAATTACCGACGTATACGCTAGAAGATATTAAAGGTGGCGACGCGAAACAAAATGCTAATATTTTATTAAGCGTCCTTCGCGGTGAAAAGAGTCCTTATTTAGATACCGTTTTATTAAATGCAGCACTTGGATTTTATGCACATGGACTCGTAGATAGCCCCCTGCACGGCGTCGAATTAGCAAAAGAAAGCATTTATTCAGGAGCAGCACTCAAACGACTCCAAACATTAATTGATTATAGTAAGCAAATAACTGAAGAGGTGAGTTAAATGACGATTTTAGATAAAATTATTACTGAAAAGAAAAAAGAAGTGACACAATTAAAGATAAAGCCGATTGAAAAAGGGATACAAAAAGACGTTATACCATTTAGCGAACGAGTGAAAGCATCAACAAACATTAGTATCATCGCAGAAATAAAACGTTCCTCCCCGTCAAAAGGAGCGATTCAAATGGCAGTCGACCCTGCCGCACAAGCGAGAAAATACGAAGCGCTCGGTGCAAACGCGATATCAGTTTTAACAGATGAACCCTTTTTCAACGGAACGATGGATGACTTACGCGCTGTTCGTCAAGCTGTAGACGTGCCGATTTTATGCAAAGATTTTATGATTGATACGATTCAAATCGATCATGCGAAAGCTGCCGGTGCTAATATCATTTTACTCATCGTCGCAGCGCTCGATGATCAAACGCTTAAAAACCTTTACGATTATGCTCGTGCCGAGGATTTAGAAATAATCGTCGAAGTCCACAACGAGGAAGAAATGGAGCGTGCGTTAAAGTTAAACCCTGAAATTGTCGGGATAAATAACCGCGATTTAAAAACATTTACCGTCGATTTAAAGACAACACATCGAATCGCTTCAATGGTCGAAGGTAAAGACATTATTTTAATTAGCGAAAGCGGTATGCAAGAAAAAGAGAACGTCGTTGAAGTAGCGGATTTCGGCGCTTCAGTCGTCTTAATCGGCGAAACGTTTATGCGTTCAACAAATTTAGAGCAGACGTTTGATGACTTAACAATTGCTAAACGTATTAAAGGGACAACATGAAATGAACGTTAAAATATGCGGGGTTCAATCGCCTGAGATTGCTAGAGAAACAGTTGCTGCTGGGGCTGACTTTATCGGTTTCGTTTTTGCGCGAAGCACACGACAAATTACCGTCGAACAAGCGAAAGAAATAAGTGAAAGCATACCAAACGGAGTGAAAAAAGTAGGCGTTTTCGTTAATGAAGACGTCTCTACAATCAACGATATCGTAAAAGCTGTACCACTTGATGTTGTGCAACTTCACGGAGATGAAGATGCAACAGTTGCTGAACGAGTGGAAGCAAAAGTGATCAAAGCAATACCTATTAATGAATTAACAGAAGACATGATTGAAAGTTATCCAGCAAATTATTTTTTAGTTGATAGCCCGCCGAAACAATATCGCGGAGGTTCAGGTGAATCATTTAATTGGGATGAGTTGCTTAAGTACGATTTCGGGCAAAAGAAACTTATTTTAGCCGGTGGATTAAACGAAGATAATATTAAGCAAGCGATAAACGCTGTTCATCCATTTGGCGTGGACGTCTCTTCCGGAGTCGAAACGGATGGTAAGAAAGATATCGATAAAATTATTAAATTTATTAAACGAGCAAAAGAAAGGTGATATAAATGACAACGTATGAATATCCAGATGATAGCGGTCGTTACGGAAGTTTTGGAGGGAAGTTCGTTCCGGAATTACTCATGCCTGCCCTCATTGAACTAGAGAGTGCTTATAAAGAAGCAATGGCTGACTCTGCCTTTACAGATGAACTAAATGATTATTTAACGTCTTATGTCGGACGAGAAACGCCACTTTTTCATGCAAAAAACTTAACTGAAAAAATCGGTGGAGCACAAATTTATTTAAAGCGTGAAGATTTAAACCATACAGGTGCCCACAAAATAAATAATACGATTGGACAAGCATTACTAGCGAAGCGGATGGGTAAACATAAAATTGTCGCAGAAACAGGCGCCGGACAACACGGTGTTGCTACAGCAACAGTTTGTGCATTGTTAGGACTTGAATGTATCGTCTTTATGGGTGAAGTTGATATTCAAAGGCAAAAATTAAATGTCTTTCGTATGGAATTGTTAGGTGCAACAGTCAAAAGTGTTTCTCAAGGGAGCGGAACGTTGAAAGACGCTGTGAACGAAGCTCTTAGATATTGGGTCAGTCACGTGAGTGATACGCATTATATTTTAGGGTCTGTCGTCGGCCCGCATCCATTTCCACAAATTGTTCGTGATTTCCAAGCAATCATTGGCGAAGAAACAAAGCGACAAATTAAACATGAAGCTAATCAATTACCCGATGCCGTCGTTGCATGCGTCGGTGGTGGTAGTAATGCGATGGGAATGTTCTATCCTTTTATTAATGATGAATCAGTTAAGTTATACGGGGTTGAAGCAGGCGGTGTAAGTATTTCTTCTGGCAAGCACGCCGCTACATTAACTGCTGGAGATAAAGGTATTCTTCACGGAACGATGACTCATTTACTTCACGATGAACACGGTCAAATTAAAGATACCTTTTCTATTTCTGCCGGGCTTGACTACCCTGGCGTCGGTCCTGAACATAGCCACTTACACGAAATTAATCGCGTAACATACGATTCTGCAACAGACGATGAAGCATTAAAAGCCTTCCAACTATTGTCAAAAACCGAAGGAATTATACCTGCCTTAGAAAGCGCCCACGCAGTTGCATACAGTTGTAAAGTTGCTGAAAACATGTCTCCTGATGAAATAGTTGTCATTTGCTTATCTGGACGTGGTGACAAAGATGTCGAACAAGTAAAAGAAGCACTGGAGGAAAATAGCTATGAGTAAACAATTCATCGCACAATCGTTAAGTGAAAAACAAGAAGCTAATCAAAATCTTTTCGTTCCTTATATTATGGCTGGTGACGGCGGTCTTGATGCACTCAATGAACAAATTTCTTTCCTTGAATCTTGCGGTGTAGCAGCTATCGAATTAGGTGTTCCCTTTTCTGATCCAGTAGCAGATGGGCCAACGATACAAGCAGCCGGCGAACGTTCTTTAGAAAATGGCACGACATTGCCTGGTGTACTTGACGTTTTGAAACAAAATAAAAATGAACGTTCTGTACCGATTATTTTAATGACGTATATAAACCCATTATTTAAATATGGCATTGAAAAACTTGCCAAAGACGCTGCTGAATCAGGTGTCTCAGGTATCATTATTCCAGATATCCCTTTAGAAGAGGAATCGCTCTTACAACCTTATTTAACAGCCCATGAAATTGCATTCATTCGTTTAGCCGCTATGACGAGCCCGCAGGAAAGACTCATTGAACTCGCTCAAAGAACAGAAGGATTTTTATATGCTGTTTCAGTAACAGGAACGACAGGTGCACGGGCAACTCATGAAGATGAAGTATATAACTATTTACAACACTTAAAAGAAAATTGTCACACACCTGTTTTAGCAGGTTTTGGTGTTTCTAATGCTGAACAAGCACAGACACTTAGTAAGAGTTGTGATGGCGTTATCGTCGGGAGTACAATCGTTGACTTACTACATCAAGGGAAATTAGACGATATTCGTCAGCTCATTGAAAGTAGTTTATAATAGATGTATTAAACGAACGGAGGTACTTTTTTCATGAACCAAATAGCATGTGAAGGAGATCGCGATATTGTTGGAGCTAGCTTTACACTTTCGGCAATGAGCGATGATTACGTGAACATTATTTTAAATGCAATCAATGAAACTGACACGTCAAAAGTATGGCTACATACAGACGATGTCACAACGACTATTCGTGGGAAGATAGCTCACGTATTCGATATTACCCAGGCAATATTTTTACACGCCTCACAAACTGGCGAACATATTAGCTTTCAGTCAACGTACTCCATTGGTTGCCCAGGTGATTCTGATGCTGACGTATTTATGGCTGAAGATGACACAAGACAAAACGAAGAAAAAGTTAAGGATGTTAAGCAATATGTTGCAGCAAAATTCTCTCTTTATCCGTTAACTCAAGGTCATTATATGGATACTATTTACGGTCAAATCGAAGCGATGAAAGAATTCGTAGACGTTAAACACGCTCATTATTCAACGTATTTGTCCGGCGACACGTTAAGTGTGTTTCGTGGACTAGAAAGCGCCTTTCGTGCTACTGTAGCAAGTGGATCAAGTCACACAGTTATGACTGTTTCACTTTCATCTAACAGCCCTTCTCACAAATAATCGTTAAATGAAACTGTGTATCCCATTATTTCCCAGGAAATGATGACACTGTAAAAGAGGTGTTTTAATTGTCTAGCGAAAAATCACTCACATCAATGGAAGAAATTGATGCGTTTATAATGAATAACCGGTTTTCCTTGCTTTATTTTTCACGAGAAAATTGTTCCGTCTGTCACGGACTACTTCCTCAAGTAGAGGCTATCATTAATAATTATCCGAACATTCAGCTCGGACTCATTGACACAGACGATATCCAAGCAGTTGCTGGTAAGTTTTCCATCTTTACAGTTCCTGTTATCCTTCTATTCATTGAAGGTAAAGAAATGATGAGAGAAGCACGGATCGTTCATTTAGATATTTTCGAGGAAAAGTTAGCGAAGCTTTACGTAAATAGTTAAATCTTTTATCGTTCATCTTCTGTTCATATTGAATGATTACTATATGATTAGAACATTTGAGCGTCACACGCTTTAAAAGATAAAGGAGAGATTTTTTTGAACACATATAGCAAATTGTTACTTCGTTTTTCAGCATTATTCGCTTTATTAGGAGCATTTATCGGGTCACACATGGCCGGATCATCTAGTTATGAATTCCAATCCGTCCACGCACACATTCTCGTTGTCGGTTGGTTATCTTTATTCGCTTTTGCCGTCTTTTACAAAGTTTTCACAGTAAACAGTCCATTACTTGCTAAAATTCATGTATGGACAGCGATCATAGGATCAATCGGCCTCACAACAGGTATGTGGTTATACTACGTGAATCCATTCAATATGGACGGTGCATTTCCACTTATATTCTTTATCGTCGGTGGATCTACTTTAATGATTAGCTTCTTCGTATTCGCCATTATGGCGTTTATGACAAAAGAATAATAAACATAGCAAGAGCTCACAACTAGTAGTTAACCGATCGTTGTGAGCTTATTTTTTAACGAGTTTTGCTTGCAAAACAAGCCTTCCCTCATCTTGATCGAGCTCATAATCACACGTCGATAACGTAATGATTTGATCATCTGTTGTGACGTCTACATCAGAAGTGAACTTACTCATTTCCTTAATGTCAGTTAGTAATTCCTCATACGCCTCATCAGTCGCAAAATCTGTTTGAATGTAATCAAACGCTGTTAACGTATGATAGACAGCAAAGACTTCCGCTTCATAACTTTCATATAACGTATCAAACGTAAATGTTTTATGTTCATGAAAAAAATCTTCATCTAAAAACTTCGTTAAATGTTGAAACATAGAGCCATCTTTCATCCGGTGCCCATAAACGATAATATTTTTCTCCTCATCTAATGCATCAATGTCATTTCGATAATCAAGAAAAATACTTCCAGCACGCGTCTCTTCTAAATAAAAGTTACACGTTAAATACTGCTCATTATCATCTGCTTGCACAACCGGATAATCAATTTGTGTACCATCAATCGTCAACCAACCGACAGCATCTTCATTTTCCTCAAGCAACTGATCAAACCCTGAGCGAACAGACCCATCATCATTCACTTCTCCTAAAGCATGTGCAGAATCATAAAACTTTTCTTGTATCTCACTTAACATTTTTCTGTTTTTATAATAATCAATCGCAATTTCTCCAAGTCCGTACGCCGCATAAACAAAAACAGCGATACACGTAACTGTTATAACGCGTGATAGCCATTTGCGTAGTGGACTCTTTTTTACATCTTTCACGAATATCACCCTTTACATCGTATGAACAGGAATAATATACATCCCCAACTTTTCATCTTTTTTTACGACTGCTTTAATTCCGTAAATTTCTTCAATCGTTTCTTCAGTCATTACTTTTTCCGGACGACCTGCGTCAACGACCTCTCCATCTTTCATCGCTATTAATTGATTGCTAAACTGAATGGCTTGCGTCATATCATGTAATACCATGACGACAGTGAGTCCATATGATTTATTTAATTGTTTCACTAACTTTAATAAATCATATTGATAAAAAACATCTAAGTTAGCTGTCGGCTCATCTAAAAATAAGTAAGGCGTTTTTTGTGCTAAGGCCATAGCAATCCATACACGTTGCTGTTGTCCGCCTGAAAGCTGGCTAACGATATCATTTTTCCTTGATAAAAGCCCTGTACTAGTAAGTGCCCATTCAACGATTGAACGATCTTCTTCAGTATATGCTGAGAAAGAACGCTTATAAGGCAAACGGCCATAATAAACTAAATTTTCTACAGTCATTTCGCTCGGTACGTCATTTTGCTGGTGAACGACAGCCATCTTTTTTGCGAGTCCTTTGAGCGAATAGGTCGTTAACAATTTGTCATCTAATGTTACAACACCCGATTGCGGTTGCAAATGCTTTGTTAGCACACCGAGCAACGTCGATTTACCGCTACCATTCGGTCCGATAATAGTCGTTATTTCTCCTTGTTTAATAAATCCGCGTATATTTTTCAGTCGTTTTAACCCATCCTGATAAGCGAAAGATACGTTATTAATTTCCATAGATACGATCACTCTTTCTTAGCATAAATATTAAGAATGGCCCACCGATAACTGCCATAATAATTGACGCAGGAATTTCAATTGGCGCTATCATCGTCCGCCCAATCGTATCAGCGAATAGAACGAGCCACGCTCCCGCTAAAATCGAAAAAGGAATAAGTAATTTATGATTATTTCCGACAAACGTCCGGCCAATATGTGGAATGAGCAATCCGACGAATGTAAACATACCCGCTATTGAAGTTGCAATGGCTGCTAATAACACAGCGACAATCGCTAAAACAAACCGCGCACGATTGACGTTAAAGCCTAAGTTTTTTAACGTTTTATCTTTTAAAGACAAATGGTTACACCAAGCAAATAAAGTTGTTGCTATAAGGAGACCAATCGTTCCATAAATAGATATAACAGTCACATCATTCCACGTTTTCATCGTCAATGTCGATGCCGTGACAGACACACTATTCATCATACTATTCGCATTCGTCAACTGCAGAAGTTCACTTAATCCAGAGAATAACACGTGAATCGCAACACCGATTAAAATCATCCGTAACGGATTTAGTCCTGACTTCCAAGAAAATAAATAGACGAGTAAAAAAGCAAATGCTCCACCGATAAAAGCGAAAAATGGCGTGTAAAAAAATAATGATGGGAAAAATGTTAACGCAAGTAACGTAAAGAAACCTGCACCAGAAGAAACACCGATAATTCCTGGTTCTGCTAATGGATTACGCATAACTGCTTGTAGGAGAACACCAGATACAGCGAGTGATGCGCCTGCGAAAAGAGAAATAATAATTCTCGGAAATCGTAAATCTTTTATAATCGCTAGTTGTTCACTTTCTCCACTTAATAAAGATATAAACAGCTCAGACAGTGTAATAGGAAGACTCCCGGATGTCAGAGCGTACAAAACAGTCACACATAATATGATAATGATTGTAGCGAAACTTAATATTTTCTTCATTTGCTGTCTTCCTCTACTCAATTAATCGTCAGTCCCGTGCAGTATATCAACTAATTGTTCTAACGCTTCAATAACTGCTAAATTAGCCGTCGTACCGAATAACGTTTCTTCTAAATCATAGACTTCATCATTCGTTACTGCATCAAAGTGTTTCCATATATCATTTTCTTTAAATTCTTCATCAAACATCTTTACAACTTCTTCTGGCATGCCGTGCGCTGCCCGTAAGATAATATCAGGATTCGTCTGTTGTAAGTGTTCAGTATTCACGGCAGTGTACTCAACGTCACTTTCAGATGATGCATAAACATTTTGTCCGCCTGCCCGTTTAACGAGGTCACCTAAGTACGAGTGTTCAGTCGCAACGAGATAACTTCCTGGCACGCCTAATAAAATAAGTACTGAAGGTTGATCTGCCCCACTAACTTTTTCCTCTACCTTTTGCATTCTTTCATCAAAGTCTGCAATTAACTCTTCAGCTAAGCTTTCTCTATCATACGTTTCCGCTAAATTTTCAATCGATGACAGTAAACCGTCAATACTTTCAAGATCAATATACGTTACAGGTGTTTCAGTTTTTTCATAATATTCGCCGACATCATCTTTTAACGATGTCACAGATAAAACGTCTGTCGGGCGAAGCGATTGAATGATTTCCATATCAGGCTCCATCGCTAAACCTACTTCAGTAGCATCGTTATAGCGTTCCGATAAATCTTTGTACGTTGTCGGTACACCGACTAAATCGAGGTCAAGTGCTTCTGCAATTTCTACGAGCGCAACAGTTGTCGCTACAATACGTTCTGATGAATCTTCTACATCCTTATCTGTCTGCTCACTTGCTTCGTTACTTCCACTAGATTCTGCACTACAACTAACGAATAACAAACAAGTACATATTAGAGCTAATGCGATTATTAACTTTTTTCGCATACATATATCTCCTTCTTATCTTTCAAAATTATTATCAATACGTAAAGGGAGTCTTACCGTAATTAACGATAAGACTCACACATATATTAGTTAAAACGTCTACGTAACTGTAATGCTAATGGTGTTAATGAACCGATTAATAATAGAGCATATAATAAAATATTACTCGTATCACCTGTTTTTGGATTTAATGGCTGTCCTGTTGAACTGCCTTTATTATCTTGCTTATCACCAAATGTCGGCTTGTCAGGACCTTGATTACTTGATGGTGTATTTTCAGATCCTTTATCACCACTTCCTGATGAACTCTCACCCATTTCATCACCTGCTGAAGCAACTGAGAATGGACCATTACCGTTATCTTTATTGTTCGTACCAACGAGCATCTCATCTTTTACTTCAATTTCTTCTTGGCTACCCTTAACGAAAGATAAAATAGCCTCATGCGACTCGTTATAGCCTGGGAATCCAGGAATAGCTCCTGATGGAACTGAAATAAACATACTTAATAATTGGTCAGATAAGTCGTTATCAACTCTTAACTGAACAACGATTGATCCATCTTTATTCGTTTTCACAACTAAAGCTTTTCCATATTGATTTTTCAATTCTTTAACCATTTCTCCATTTGAAATCGTTAATTGAACATACTTGTTACCGTCTTTTTCTAATAAAAGAGCTGGCTTTAAGAAAAATTCGTTCGCTACTGATTCTTTGTTGCCATCTTTGTGCTTAATAATAAAGTCAATTTCATATGCTTTATCAGGGACGAGTGTTTCTTTATTCGTATCTTCTTCCTCTTCATCTTTAGAAGGGGTTTCATCTTTTCCTGTATCCCCATTATTTTCTTCTTCATCTACTTCGTCTTCATCATCTGTGCCTTCTTCGCCTTCGTTACCATCATCTTCTTCGTCTGTGCCTTCTTCACCTTCGTCATCATTGTTTTCTTTAACGAAAGATAATGAAACTTCATGTTCCATCGCTCCGAAGTTAGGGTTATTCGTATCGATTGTCATTCCAAAAACTAATTCCTCTTCTAATGCCCATACGTGTTCAAATTGGAACGTGTATGTTCCATCTTCAGCAATTTCACTCCACGTTACTTCTTCACCATTAATCGTTAGCGAAGTAATATATTGTGCACTGTTTCCATTTATCTGAATATATTTTTTCCCGTCTTTATGAACGAGCGTCGCCGGATTGTCGAAGTATCTCTCAATCATCGAAGTATCTGTTACATACGTAACTTCTTCCGTCTCATCAGCATCAGTAATTAGATCTCCTGGTACACGGTTATCTTCTTCATCTTCTTCTGGCGCTTCTGGTTCTTCTTCCGGCTCATTTGGCTCTTCTTCTGGTTCTTCTGGTTCTTCCTCTGGTTCTTCCATTTCCGGTAAATCGTTCAATCCGTTAATAACGAATCTTAACCCTACATCATCATGTTCAAACTGAAGTCCTGCCATATCTACTTTATAGCTAACTAACGCATCAACGGTTGATTGTAATTCATTAAGCGTAAATGTCATTTGCTCACCGTCAACGACTGCATCATTTCCTTGAATAGAAAATGCAGAAAAAGTAAATCCTTCAATTGTCGGTATAGTAATTCTCAGCTTCGCATCATCTCCGTCAATAATTAATGTCGCTTCGTCATTAATATATTGCGCCGCTGTTGATGGTTCATCTTTATCACTTTGTAAAACGTCAATATCTACTATATGTTCACCATCTTCAATCGATGAAACGTCAATCGAGTTGGCCATAACCGTTGAACCAATAAATAAAACTGATAATAATGCGATAGCAATAACGGCTATCTTCTTCGGGAAACTCCCCATTCTTTACCTCTCCTTTAGATGAAATGTTTTAGTTCACTCTTAATTTTCTCGCGATAATAAATAATCCAGTTGCTCCTAACAATAAACTCGCGTAAAGCAAAATCGGTGATTCATCACTTGTCGGTGGATTTGCTTCTGCTTTACCACCTGTTTGTTCACCTGCTTCGTTAGAAGATGCAGATTCTTCACTATCACTACTTGCAGTTGCTAACCCACTCACATCAAACACAGCCCTAGCCGTGTGAGTCGTATCATATAAATCAGGTACGACGATATGCATATCTATCGGTACAGGATTTGATAAATCTCCACTCACTTGAAACTTAACTGTTCTCGTTTTATTTCCTTCATCTTCACTGACAACAGTCACTGGTCCATTCGGTGTAGAAAGTTCCTTCACCATATCACTACCAGTAATTGTTAATTGAATCGTTTGCACACCGCCGTTTACAGTTAACGTCGCTGGCTTAGAAAAATATCCGTCAGCAATAGATGTATTATCATTCCCAGATTCTTTCATCTCATAATTAACCTCATACGTTCCATCAGCAATTGCTTGTGCCGAAACGCTTCCTAAACATGCAAATAAAGACATAAATAGGACAAGCCCTATTAATAAATAACGTTTCATTTGTAACATCAGCCTCTCTCATCTCATAGTTAATAAACAAACTTTACTGCAAACAGCTTAAAAGCTCCCTCCCTTTTATTCCGTCATATGTATTTATACTTTTCTAGCGGCCTAATTTTCATTGTATAGCAAAGTCACCTGAAAAATACATAAAAACATGAATAAAAGATGAATATAATGTGACAATTTTGTGAACAAAATAAACTCATTTGATGATAATGCTTTGTTTATAGACATTACAAAGATATAATTTGTTCATATTTAATGATAATAAATGTCAATTAGTAATATAAATTGATATTCTAACTATTTTTTAGTACAATATATTATCGGGAACAAACATTAAGTCGCTTTTTATTTACAAAAAGCACAACTAAAATTTCAAAAAACAAAAATGAAGGTGAAATAATTATGAAGAAGTATTTTTCTTCAAAAATGGGATTTTTCTTTACCGCAGTCGTTTTACTCTGGATAAAATCTTATTTCGTCTACTTATTCGAATTTAATCTTGATATTCAAAATAAAATGCAGCACTTTCTCTTATTTTTCAATCCGATGAGCTCAATGCTCTTCTTTTTAGGGATTGCTCTATTCATTAAAGGAAGAAAAATGGGGATATGGATTATTACGATCGACATACTCATGACGCTTCTTTTATATGCAAATGTCGTTTTCTATCGCTTTAACACTGACTTCATTACGTTACCTGTCTTAACACAAACGAGTAACTTCGGGAGTTTAGGTAGTAGTATTGCTAGTCTCGTTCAGTGGACTGACGTGTATTTCATCGCTGACGCTGCTTTATTAATCGTTCTTTACCGTTTATTCAGTAAGAACTGGTCAAATGAACGGTTAAAACTTCGAAAACCAATTCTCGTTTGGATAGCAGCTGTTATGGCGTTTACAATTAACTTAAGTTTGGCAGAGTCAGATCGTCCACAATTATTGAAACGAACATTTGATAGAAATTACATCGTTAAGTACTTAGGCGCTTATAACTTTGCCGTCTATGACGCGATTCAAAACGTTCAAACGTCAACACAGCGAGTTTTAGCTGACAGTAACGATATGACTGTCGTTGAAAACTACACGAAAAATAAATTTGCTGAACCAGACGAAGATTTATTCGGAATTGCTGAAGGTAAGAATATTATTAAAATTCACTTAGAGTCTTATCAATCATTTCTAATTGATTATGAGCTTCACGGGGAAGAAGTGACGCCTTTCCTTAATTCGTTAGCACGAAATGAAAGTGGCGACTTTACGTACTTTGAAAACTTCTTCCATCAGACAGAACAAGGAAAGACAGCGGATGCTGAACTGATCATGGATAACTCTTTATATGGATTACCTCAAGGATCAGCATTCGTCACGAAAGGAAAAAACACGTATCAAGCACTTCCTGCCATTTTAGGTCAGGAACAAGATTACACGAGCGCAGTTTTCCACGGGGATAGTAAGTCATTTTGGAACCGCGATGAAATTTATAAAGAATTTGCGATTGATAAATTCTTTGACGACACATATTACGATATGAGTCCAGAACAAGTCATTGGTTACGGGTTAAAAGACAAGCCATTCTTTGAGGAATCAATGCCTCTACTAGAAGATTTAGAAGAACCATTTTATGCACATATGATGACATTAACGCACCACCATCCATATTTAATTGATGAAGAAGATGCATCGATTGACCCTGCTGAAACAGGTGATGGATCTGTCGACCGTTACTTCCAAACTGCACGTTACTTGGATGAGTCGCTTGAACAATTCTTTGATGACTTAAAAGAATCTGGTTTATACGAAGACTCTGTCATTATGATTTATGGTGACCATTACGGTATTTCAGAAAACCACCACCGAGCGATGACAGAAATTATCGGTGAAGAAATGAATGATTATAAAAATGCGCAATTACAGCGTGTGCCGTTTATGATTAAAGTTCCTGGGGCTGAAGGACAAGGTGTTGTCGATGAATATGGTGGACAAGTAGATGCTGTACCAACGTTACTTCACCTACTCGGCATTAAAGCGCAAAACTATATTGTCTTTGGAACAGATTTATTCTCAGAAAACCATAAAGACTTTGTTTCATTCAGAAACGGTGACTTTATTACACCAGAATATAGCTTTATAAAAGATCGCTTTTACGATAACGAAACAGAAGAAGAAATTGAGCCAACTGAAGAAATGAAGGACGCTCGAGACACCGTACAAAAAGAACTAGAACTATCAGATAAAGTCTTATTCGGAGACTTATTACGGTTTTATCAACCGACCGAGAACTGGACACCAGTAAACGCATCTGATTACTTTTACGGAAATTAAATCAAAGTGGAGCTCACGAGCTCCACTTTTTATTTCACTATGAAAGGAACGAAGGTGTACGTACATGGGACATAAAGATGTTGAAGATTATTTAAATGACGGCATACACGGCGTGAAATTACCGAAAGACGATGAACGGAAACAATATCTCGGAACGTTACGAGAAAGAATTGTGTTAGCTTTAACAATTGGCCAAGTGATGACTGACTCAGGCATCCAAACGCTCGAAGAACAAATGAAGAAACATCCATCCAGTAAATTACTCATCAACGGAAAGGTTGCTTATCGTTTTTTAGCAGAAGAAATTAAAGTAGCTAACACGCATAACATCCCTTACACAATCGTTGCTGATGAAGAAAATGATACAGATGTCGGCGCCGTCTTAACGAAAGACTACGCGGTTAATCAGAAAGAAATTTATCTCGTGAAAGATCGTACACATGAGCAAGAATACGTCGAACAAAATGAAAAGAAATCTCTTTTAACAGCTATTAAACAATTTTTCTCACCGAATAAATAAAATCCTTAAATGAGGGCACATCACACACCACTTCCCTCACTTAAGGATTTTTTTATAATTTTTGTCCATAATATTTACTTGCTGAAAAGCCTCTACCTAAAATATCAGACGCATTAATAAACACGACGAAAGATGTCGGATCTTCCTGCTCTAACTTTTTCTTCATATAGACAGCTTCTGACTGCTCAGCCACACAAAGAATCATCGTTCGTTCCTCGTTTGAAAAGCCTCCAATCGACCGCACTTTTGTAAACCCACGATCAATCCCGTCTTGAATCAATGTCTGCATCTTCTCTTCTTCTTTCGTAATAATTAAAATAAGTTTCGAAGCCGTCGTCCGCAGTTGCACGAAATCAATCGCTTTACTTGAAATAAAAATACTCATTAGTGCGAATAAAGTCGTTTCTAAACTGAAAACGAATAGTGAAGTCGTTACAACGAGTCCATCGACAATTAATTGCGAATAACCACTTGAAATATTCGTAAACTTCTTTAAAATTTGCGCAAGTGCCGCAGTACCACCTGTCGACCCATTGCCTTTATAGACGATACCTAGTCCGACACCTAAAACAATTCCACCATATAAGGAGCCTAAAAATGGATTCGTAACAGTGACAGATATATTTTGTGTTAACCAAATAACAAATGGTACCCAAAATGTTCCGACGAGCGTTTTCCCTCCGAAGTGTTTCCCCATCGTCAATAATCCAATAACGAAAATTGGAAAGTTAATTAAAAACTGCACGAATGCTGGGCGAAATCCATACATCTCGTACAAAATCGTGCTCACACCTGAAATACCTCCTGCAGCTAATTGAGCAGGAAGTAAGAAAATATTATAACCAAGTCCGACAAGCGTCGCACCGACAATAACTAATCCATATTCAAACAATGTTCTTTTCATTGATAGATGTCCTTTCTCAAAGAAAATATTCACAATAAATCGTTCTTATTTTAACACGTCTATTCATAACATTTCATTAAAACATCTTCTTTTCTACAATTCTGTTTATTTTGACTAACGAAGGTATGATATGATGATGTTGATTAGCTTACATATTATGAGGAGGAGAAACAATAGATGGCAAAAGACGTATTATTTCAAGAAATGGATAATGGAGTTGCTACAATCACTCTCAATCGACCAAAAGCTCTCCACTCTTTAAATAGCAATATGCTACATCCAATCAAGCAAACCATTGAACAGTGGAAAGATAATGACGCGATTAAATTAGTCGTTTTAAAAAGTTCCTCAGAGCGAGCGTTTTGTGCTGGTGGAGATATGAAAACAATTTATGAAGCAAAAAATAATGATGAAGCCCTCCGTCAAGCAGATGACTTCTTTACACTTGAGTATTCACTCGATGCCCTTCTTTACGATTTCCCTAAACCGATCGTCGCTATGTTAGACGGCATCGTCATGGGTGGTGGTGTCGGGCTATCTTATGGAGCGAGTCACCGTATCGTGACTGATGCGACAAAGTGGGCGATGCCAGAAATGAATATTGGTTTCTTTCCTGACGTCGGAGCAGGTTACTTCTTAAATAAAGCACCTGGAAGCATTGGTGTTTACTTAGCATTAACAGGAGCAGTCATATCCGGCTCTGATGCTCTTTATATTAATTGTGCCGATCATTATGTTCCGAAAGAGAATGTACGTCAAATGATCCAAGACATTGAGCGTGCTGACTGGAACGAGACTTCCATTCATAATGGATTAACGAACATTATTGAAACATATACAAGTAAGGCACCAACAAGCGACTTAGCAACTAAACA
>Ga0079226_10000161_pt1 | contig 42611 bp, 45 predicted proteins | sample Poulit2014_FD_76345 | JGI IMG/M metagenome (GOLD analysis project Ga0079226, IMG submission 76345) | Agricultural soil microbial communities from Georgia to study Nitrogen management - Poultry litter 2014 | ecosystem: Environmental > Terrestrial > Soil > Agricultural land | place: USA: Georgia...
ATAGGAAAAATTTCATGATATTACACCGTATCCCAATAAAACTAATAAATAAAGATGTTTGTAAATATGAACCTTATTTAAAAGATTTATCAGTTGATAAACCAATTCCTGTTAATCAAATCAACATAAAATTAGATCAGTTGTTATATCAAGACACTGCAAAAGCACCAATTGTCTTCGTTCATATCGATGAGTTGATGGATGTAGTACAATCGACATTAAATACTAAACTTAATTTTAATGACTTATCTGAATCATATTTATTAATTAATCATATTAATAACCTTGATTTAGAAAAATTGAGTTCTACTGGTATCATTGATTTTATTGCCTCTCTGTTTTCAAATCACGTAGGTATTGCAATTAAAATTAAAACTAGTCATCAATTCAACCAAATACAAGAAATACTATCCTACTTTTTAAAAAGCAAAGATGAATATTACTATCAACATCGTGTATACAATTTCATAATACTCTTTGATACAGAACATTTATCTTTAAAAGAAATCAATCGATTATCTATCAAAGTGAAAAATTTAAATACGAGAATAAAATTAGCAATCACTGTAGAGGGTGTTATTAAACAAACCTATTCTTTAAAAAATGCATTTGAAATACTACATAAATTTAACTTTAATTTTAACTTTATTGATATAGAGCAAGAAGAATTTCAGCTGTTGCTCAATCAAAAAAGCAATATGTTCCATAGTGAAATGAGTTATTTTGAGTATTATAATAAATTCATTGAAGCGTCCCAGTTACCTACTTCTAAATTTGTTTATACAAAACTTAGTAAAAAGTGCTTTAAGTTATACAATGAGCATAAGCCACTAGAAACTGCAGATTTAATGTGCCACATGTTAATTCTACTTAACCATGGAAGTGGCATAGGTTATAAATTGATGACTAGAGAAAATACAGATATTGCATTAATGAATAGCCATGGTATTTATGAACCCTTAATGTATTTATATCAGTTTATCAAACCATTTATTGGGAAGCCTCTATCAATTAAAGATAACTATATTATCTTTAAAGATATAGAGTCTATTCACATATTATTATTTAATAAGTTGCAGCATCGTTTTTCGCCTAAAGAAGTGTATAAATTTGTTATTCAACCATATACCTTGCCTCCAAAAGCAACTTTATTTATACAAACGTTGAATAGAGAACATGGTTTTATCGATTATGTATTTCCCTCACTATTTAATAACACCTATATCGAACGCTCACTACTACGTTATATTGAACAATCAAACACACCCAAAGCTGAACTCAAGCAATTCATACGTACCACTAGCCCTTTAGAGTTTGACTTACACTATGATGAATTAAAATATATTCGTTTAACATCATTTTGATTAAACGTCAATATGAAGCTGACCTAATTCATCTTGTAAATAGTTCTAAAATGGTGATTTTTCCATATAGAATAAGCCAATTTATTCACATTATTATTGCATTCTTCTTGCATTTCATATATAAAAGAAGAAACAAGTATAAAGGAGTTCTCAACATTGAAAAACAATAAAATGTTTCCAATTGTTATAAGTTCAGTAATGCTAATTGTGGCTATCGTTTTAGTCGTAATAATGATGAATAGTGGTCAAAAAGAAACCTATTATGGTTATATGGAAGATAGTACGACTGCTGAAAAAGTTGTAAGCGAAAAGGATAAAAAAGTAGAAGAGAATGTTAAATTACCATCAAAATCTGGTTTTTCACCTAAAAGTGGAGATTTTGTTAAACTCGTTAAAGCTGAAGGTGACGACACTTATAGTAAGATGGAAGTAGTAAGTCATGATGATGTACCACACGGCTTAATGATGAAAGTCCATGATATGGGCGAAATGAAAGGTATGTAACTGACCAAATTATTTAAAAGACAAATAATTGCTGATAGATTTTCATTAACGAATCTATCAGCTTTTTTATAATTTAACATATTTATATTCAATTATAGCTTATTAAAAAAACACCAAGTAATGGAAAACCACTACTTAGTGTTTTAATTTTCATAATATATTACTAATTAATCTTTAATCTCATAATTTTCTTTAAAGGCGTTATGTTTAGCGCCTTTAATATTTTTCTTCGTTTCTGGATCAAAGCCTTGAACAATAATACCTTTTGATGTACTAATCGGTTGTATTACATAAGTATGTTTTGAATCATCTTTAAACTTAACTTCTTTATAATACAAACCTTTTTTCCCACTATACAAAGTTTTTTCAGATTTAATTTTTTCTGTTAAATTCTGCTCTTTCATATAATGATCAACTAATTCTAAATTTTTGTGTCCTTGGTAAGTTCTCAATCCAAAGAAAAATACAATAGCGATTATAAGCGATAAAACTAATAAACCTATAATTTTTAAAACCGTCTTCATTTATAATCTCCTTTTATTAACGCGATATCATTTCTCGTAACATAATCAACTAACCTATTTGATGATTCTTATCTCAATTCGATTAAATTATAGTCAATTAAAAAAATCTATATTAATAATATTATGACTGATAATAATTTAATTATAAAGAGTTAACCTTATTTTGTAACAAAATCTCCTTATATTATTATTCCATCAAATTAGAAATTTTAAAAATAAACTTCACTTTAAATCTCCACATTACTGTCTTAATCCCTATTAAATGCATAGGTATAACAAGCTATTATGTAGCACGGAATGTTATAGTATTTCATTTTTACTGATATACTAAGATAATTGATAAAAAATAGTATAAAAACCTATGTCTAAAGGCGCGCAACCGTTTCTTGACAATAAACAACGTTCATAATAAAGTTAAATTTCAAAAGGGGTGATTAAATGGAGGAAAAGGATAGCTATCTAGAACAACAACTATGCTTTCTATTTTATGTTTCTTCAAAAGAAATAATTAAAAAGTATACTTCTCATTTAAAAGAGTATGATTTAACATATACAGGTTACATCGTTTTACTCGCAATTAACATGGGTGAAAAAATCAATATCAAAACACTAGGTGAACGTGTATTTTTAGATTCAGGTACACTCACGCCACTGTTAAAAAAACTTGAGAAAAAGGGCTATGTAACAAGAACGCGTGAGATAGATGACGAACGTAATTTACAAATTGCACTTACTGATAAAGGGACCAGCGTGCAAGAACCACTTTCAAAAGTTTCAAGAAAAGTTTTCAGTGATTTTGATATGGATATCGATGAAGCTATTGAATTAAAAGATACATTACAAAAATTTGTTAATAAACACTTCTCAACAAAGCTTTGATTTTTTACGTGAGGTTAGTTGCAGTTAAAAGCGGGCATTGTAATTCATTTTTAACTACGACTTACCTCTTTTTTATTTATTCATTTTTCACCTTCTCTGAACTCCCCCATATTAAACAATAACTTTAACACAATAAATACCACTTTTTTATTCTCATCCTAAACCTTTCATTTTTAATTATATAGTATCTCGTGCTAAAGTGAATGAAATACCTATAGAATGGTTTGACTTTGATTTTCTTTGACTAATTTATTATAATATATTTATAAGGTTAATCTATTGTTCACCTTATATTATTTTAAATAATTTAAACAGCAAATTCCAAACGACTAAATATAATGATTAAACTACACTTAAGGAGAGATGTGGCATGACTTTTGAAAAGAAAAATACTAACAATACATTTTTCGATGTAAATCCAGGAGATTTATTTAAAGACTTTGGACGCCAAATTTTCGATCAATTCCCTGGTACTGATAGCATGAAATCAGATATAAAAGAATTAAAAAATGCATATATCGTTGAAGCAGAACTTCCAGGTATAAAGAAAGAAAATATAAGTTTAGCATTCGAAAATAATTTACTTTCGATTGAAGGTAAGCAAATTGTTGAAGTTGAAGAAAATGATGACACTGTACGCAAAGTTCATCAAGAACGTAATCATAGCGACTTAAATCGTCAATTCCCTTTTGAAAATGTTGATGAAGATGGTATTAAAGCTACTTTTGAAAATGGACTGTTGACAGTAACTTTACCAAAAAAAGAACAAACTAAACAAACGAAATCAAACATCACAATAGATTAATTCAAATAAAAATAGTGTTTCTATTCTTAATTTTAAGATTAGAAACACTATTTTTTATTTTAAACTTCTAAACAATTACATACATATTTTTTATTTTATGTGACAAGTTTTAAATTTTCCTTTTTAGCAATATGAAGCATTGTGATTAAGCCCAAAACTCCAAAAAGTGCTAAAAGTATAAACGCTAAATGACTCGTCCCAGTTATCATAGTGACATACGAAATAACGATTGGCGGGAAGAAACCACCCAAACCACCCATCATTGATACAATTCCATTCGCGGCTCCTGATTCATTTGTAAAATAAAATGGGACAAGTTTAAATACTAATCCATTCCCCGTACCTGCACAAATACTAATGAGTAAGCAGCCCACTGTAAATAATAAAATATGGTTAGAAAACCCTAAAATAATGGCACCTATAATCATTAAAACAAAATCTATCATTAGTAAGATAACAGCATTAAATTTGTCTCCTAAAATACCACCAAGTGGCCTTAAAAATGTTGCTATTGCGATAAATATACCCGACCTAATACCAGCATCTACTTCGCTAATACCAAAATTTTGAACTAAAAAGTTCGGTAAAAACAATCCAAAAGCTACAAAAGCGCCAAATGTTATAAAATACCATAATGATAAGTAATACAATCTAAGATCTTTCATTAATTTTTTGGATTGTTTAACTAATGGTACTTTTATTTTTCTCTCATTAGCATCACCTAATAAAAACATCAAAATTGCAAATAGTACAATAATAATTAAGTAACCTCTAATTGTAGTTTGCCATCCAATAATACCTGCAAGAGGTGGAGCTAAAAATGAAGAAATTGCCGTACCAATGTTCCCCATACCGTATATCCCATTCGCTAACCCTACTTTTTCTTTAGGGAAATATTTAGGAATTGATGTGACACCTACTGAGAAAATTGCGCCACCTACCCCTAAAAAGAATCCTGAAGCCATGAGCATCCCGGACGTTTGTGCTTGACTTAAAAAATAAATCGGAAATAGTAAAATAATAAAACTACAGAAAAACACCCATTTTGCACCAATAATATTTGTTAAATACCCAAATGGCACTCTTAGAACAGAGCCTAATATGACAGGAATCGCTAAAATAATTGAAAGCTGATTTCCTGTGACGTTAACGTCTTGAGAAATAAAAGGCATGAGTGGAGCAATAATACTCCACGCCATAAACCCAACTACGAGACTTAGTGTTTGTAATGTAAGTTGGAAACCACCACTTGCTTTGTTCATTCATTTCACCTTCATTTTCATTTGTTTATTTTCAAAATTAAAAACCAGTATTCTGCAATAGCTCAATGTATTTTCAATTTAGGTCCTCGGTTAATATTTATGAAAGTTAAAACTGGTGTTATATTAGCGTGTCAAAAAATTCTTTTTATAGTCAGAATACCGGCTTAATTCTTATTTTAAAATTATTGTGAAAAAATGAACATAAGGATTCTCCCTTAAGTTATCAGGTATTTTCCCCTATATTTATATTTGCAATATCAGTTATCATCTTCTATTTTTAGGATTCGTAATACTAAAAAAATAAGCCTATAAAAAGACTGTGAAATTCAGCCATTTTTATAGACTTATTAATTAGCGCAGTTATATTCTTTAAAAATCGACAAGTTTTTTCTTCATTGCATATTCAACTAATTCTGGTTTCGTTTTTAATTCTAGTTTTTGCATAATATGTGTTTTATGGGCTTCTACTGTTTTAACAGAAACAAATAATTTTTGAGCAATATCTTTATTGCCATAGCCTTTTGCGATTAAAGGTAAAATTTCAATTTCTCTTTTAGATAATATCTTAAAAGGATCTGTACTTGCTTGTGTATCCTGAGTTGAATTGTTAACAAATTCATTTACTAAGGAAGTCGTTAGCTTCATATCTACATATGTTTCACCTTGGTAAACAGTTCTCACAGCTAATATAAGTTGTTCATCCGGAGCATTTTTTAAAATATAACCTTTCGCTCCATTTCTTAATACATGAAATAGATATTCCTCGTCATCAAACATAGTTAATATAAGTATTTTGGTTTCAGGGAAGCTCTCTGAAATTTTACTAGTTGCGATAAGCCCTGATTCGCCTGGAGGCATGCTTAAGTCCATAATTAAAACATCTGGTTTGTATTCCATTACTTTTTGGTATGCTTCTACTCCATCTGCTGCTGTCCCGACAACTTCCATATCTTCTTGATAATTTAAAATCATAGAAAACCCTGTGCGTACAACAGCATGATCATCTGCTATCACTATTCTCAAAATTGATTTCTCCTTATGCCGTTATATTGGAACTTCTAATGTAACAATAGTACCTCTACCTATTTGTGTATCGACATTGACTTCTGCATTGACGAGTTCAGCACGTTCATTCATACCATAAAGCCCTAATCCCGTGCCTTGCGGTTGTGCTGTTTTAATAAAGCCTTTACCTCTATCTATAACCTCTGCAATTAACTTCTGTTCATTTAAATGTAAATCTATATCAACTGTATCCACACCAGCATATTTGATAGCATTGAATAAAGCTTCTTGAACTACACGATAGACTACTGTTTCTATCTCGCTATCAAAACGTTGTGCAAGCAAGTTGGAATGATACTCAATTTTAATACCATAATTTGCTTCTATTTGCTTAAAATAGGTCTTAAAGGCTGCATCTAACCCTAAATCATCCAAGGATGAGGGCCTTAATTCAACGGATAAATTACGAATATCATCTATTAATTTAGACATTAATCCTTCAATCCTTTTCGAGTTATCTACCAACCCTTGCATATCTTTATGGTATTTTAGCAATCTAAGTTCTACATCAACGTTTAACATCTCTTGTACAAGACTATCATGTAACTCACGTGAAATACGCTTTCTTTCATTTTCTTGAGCAGATATGGTTTTTTGCATCATTTTTCGTTGATACATTTTATCATGCCTCTCAATTTGAGGAGATACATTTTGTAAAGTAAATGCTTTTATACCATTTCTCTCATCAATCGTTTGGTATGTAGCTGTAAAAGGTTCAACAGTACCTCGTGTCGTTTTCATAAATACTTGAAAGCTTGTGTTTCCTACTGCTTCAGCTTCTAAAAAGCAGTTATGACATGATTGTAAATCAAATTCATTTGTATAACCGGCACAGCGATTACATATCGCATGTGTCATACCTTGGTAATCATTATCAGGTGAAATAATATCATTTGCAGCTCGATTCATAGCTATAACTTGACCTTGTTTATCAACAAATACGATCTTTTCACTTGTATTATTAAAATATTGAACTAACAATTGGTCTATATTTTTCATATCATTTACTTGCATTATTATCACCTAGTCTTCTTCATTAAAAATACCAAATTTACTTGTAATTGAAATTGAATGGCATGTTTCAGGTAATGGTTTGTTATTTCTTTGCCCTAATAATAATACCCCGTATACATATTTTCTATACCACAATGGAATTGCTACCACAGCTGTTAATAGCTCACAAAGAACTATCGGGTATTTATGTTTTTCACTGGGCAAAAGAAACTGATTGATATCTTCAATCACAATTCGTTTACCTGTCTTCATTACATTTCCAGCAATGCCTTTACCTGTTCTAAGTACAATAAGTTTATATCGATCATTGATATTATTAGATACATAACACCACTTAATAGGTGATAAATAATTGTTGTGTTTGTGAAGTGCCAATCCTGCAAAATCAAATTTCTCATCAATACGCATTTCATCTAAAGCTGCTTGATAGTTTATTTTTTCATTAAAGGATAATAGGCTCACACTCTCTCCTCCGTTCATGCTTTATGCTTTCGATAAATGATATAACTGCGACTTGCATAAGTTAAAGGTACACTCCAAACATGGACTAATCTTGTAAACGGCCAAAAAGCCATAATTACAAAACCCAAAAGGATATGCATTTTAAACGCAAGCGGTACATGTATCATTAAAGTCGCATCAGGAGAAAAAATAAACAATTGTCTAAACCATACAGATATGGTCTCTCTATAATCAAAATTTGGTATCGCTGCATTTGTAACTAGTGTAGCATAGCACCCCATAAATATAATGAATAAAAGTAGAAAATTCACAACAATATCAGAAGCTGAGCTCAATTTTCTAATATTCTTTATAGTCACACGACGAGCTGTTAACAACAACATACCTATCATGGTTATTATACCAAATACACTGCCGATATACACTGCTCCAATATGATATAAATGATCATTAACGCCTACAGATGATAACCATGATGCTGGTATCACTAACCCTACAAAATGTCCCATAGCTACAGGAATAATTCCTAAATGAAACATGAGACTACCCCATTTTAATTGCTTCTTTTCAATAAATTCACTTGATTTTGCTGTCCAAGAAAATTTATCGAACTTAAACCTTGCAATGTGTCCGATTAAAAATATAGCAACGCAAAGATAGGGAAATATTACCCATAAAAACTGACTAAACATTTTGCTTCACCTCTTTTACTGGTGCAATGCAAGCTTTTAAAGTAGTTCTTAATGCTTTAATCAATTCATAATATGGGCTATTATTTTCTTTTAATTGTTGTGCCATAGCATAAGTACCATCTTCAATAATCATAATTACAAATTCAATATTACCTTGTGCTCTTGAATCATTTTTCCATTGGGCGATATATAGAAATTCTAGCATTAACGGAAGATAATCTGACAATTCATTTGCAGCCATTTCCAAACCGAACATTTCATATAGCACCTTTAGTTTAGCAAGTAGCTGTCCCCTTTCTTTTTGTGTATCAAACTTATTATAAGTCATATATAAAGGCGCTTTTTTATTAAAATCAAAAGTATCTGAATACAGTTGTTTCACTTCTAATAAACTCATTTGATGTATACGTTTGCGATATTCTAATAAATCTGTGTAGGCTGGATTGTTCGTTTTAATAACTTCTTCAAAAGTTTTAGGATGAAACGTCAATTTTTCAGGAAATTCCAACTGTTGTGCAAAATAACCGAAAGTTTCTTGATAGTAATTATACTGTGTTAGATTAATCACGGAAAATCCCTCCATAGAAATTCTCATTGTAGATTTCTTGTCCAGATTTTTCAGATGCTGTACCCACAGGCACACCACAACCTTCACAATTTGAACCAAAGTATTCTCCGCCATACCCCTGACTGCCTTGTGCGTGATACGTATCCATATATGATTCTTTATGTGATGTTGGAATTACAAAACGATCTTCGTATTTTGCTATAGCTAATAAACGATACATATCTTTTGTTTGACGTTCAGATAATCCTAATCTAGATAGTTTATCTTTATCAAAAGGCTTGTTTGTCACTTCTGCACGCATATAACTTCTCATAATTGCCATACGTTGTAATGCAGTTTTAACAGATTTTGTATCTCCAGCTGTAAATAAATTTGCTAAGTATTGAATAGGTAATCGCATTTCTTCAATTGCTGGAAAAATCATGTCTGGGTTTCTGTTTGCATCTTTAGCAGTTTGCCCCTCAAAGTAACTCATAATTGGGCTTAATGGTGGACAGTACCAAACCATTGGCATCGTACGATATTCAGGATGTAATGGGAAAGCAAGTTTATACTCTATTGCTAATTTATAAACTGGTGAATTTTGTGCTGCTTCAATCCATTCCATTGAAATACCATCTTTTTGTGCCTGCTCAATGACTGATTCATCATAAGGGTTCAAAAATAAGTCTAGTTGTTTCTCATATAAATCTTGTTCATTTTCAGTGCTAGCCGCTTCTTCTACTCTGTCAGCATCGTATAATAATACACCTAAATATCTCATACGTCCTGTACAAGTTTCAGAGCATACGGTAGGCATGCCTGCTTCAACACGTGGGAAACAAAATGTACATTTCTCTGCTTTATTTGTCTTCCAATTAAAGTAAACTTTTTTATAAGGGCAACCTGTCATACAATATCTCCAACCACGACAAGCTTCTTGGTCTACTAAAACAATGCCATCTTCATCACGTTTATACATTGCACCTGAAGGACATGAAGCAACACAACTTGGATTCAAACAGTGTTCACATAATCTCGGCAAATACATCATAAATGTTTCATCGAATTTAAATTTTATATCTTCTTCTATACGTTGAATGTTTGGGTCCTCTGGTCCAGTTACATGACCACCAGCCAAATCGTCTTCCCAGTTTGGCCCCCAGTTTAAATCTAATTTTTCTCCTGAGATCAGTGAGTGTGCCTTTGCTACGGGTGAATGATCACTCGATTTGGCAGTAGTAAGGTGTTCATAGTTATATGTCCATGGTTCATAATAATCTTTGATTACTGGCATATCTGGATTATAAAAAATTTTTCCCAATGCAATTTTTGACCATTTGCTGCCAGATTTTAATTCTAACTTTCCTTGTTTATTTAAATGCCATCCGCCTTTATATAGTTCTTGATCTTCCCATCGTTTTGGGTAACCAATACCTGGCTTAGTTTCTACGTTGTTAAGCCACATATATTCAGCTCCGGGACGGTTTGTCCACGTACTCTTACAAGTAACACTACAAGTGTGGCAACCAATACATTTATCTAAGTTTAATACCATTGCTATTTGCGCTTTAATCTTCAAGCCAGTCAACCTCCTTCAGTTTTCTAACAGCTACATAAACATCTCTTTGATTTCCTATTGGACCATAATAGTTAAAGTGATAACTAATTTGAGCATAACCGCCTACAAGTTGTGTCGGTTTTAAATGTATACGTGTCGGAGCGTTATGAGATCCCCCTCTCGTATCTGTAATCTCAGAACCTGGTGTTTCTATATGTTTGTCTTGTGCGTGATACATAAACATCGTACCTCTTGGCATACGATGTGATACGACTGCTCTTGCTGTTACTACACCATTTCTGTTATAAACTTCTAACCACTGATTATCTGTAATATCATGTGCTTTAGCATCTTCATCTGATATCCAAACTGTTGGACCACCTCTAAATAGTGTTAACATGTGTTGATTATCTTGATAGGTTGAATGAATATTCCATTTACCGTGTGGGGTCAAATATCGTAAAACAAGTGTGTCATCATTCATCGTTACATTGTTATCTCTTGTGCCAAATACCATTGGTGGCAAAGTAGGTTTATACACAGGTAAATTCTCTCCAAACTGTTGGAATACTTCATGATCAATATAATAACTTTGACGACCTGTTAATGTTCTAAATGGTACTAAACGTTCTATATTTGTAGTAAAGGGTGAATAGCGCTGACCATTTTTGTTTGAACCTGGAAAAACTGCTGTTGGTATAACTTCCCTTGGTTGGGCTGTCATATTTAAAAATGTTATTTTTTCCGAAGCACGTTCACTCGAAATATCTTTTAGTGCCATACCTGTTTGTTGTTCTAAATCCTCATAGGATTTTTGTGATAATTTACCGTTTGTCGCAGACGACAAATTTAATACTGTATCCGCTGCCCGTCTAGCAGTGTCTATTCTTGGTCTACCATTCCTTATTGAATCTTCATTTTCATCATTCCAAGTTCCTACCATATGCTTCAATTCTTCATATTCATCTGCAACCTTGTAACCCACGCCATGGGCACCTATTTTTGCTTTTTCCAATAATGGTCCAAGTGTGACAAATTTCTCGAATATCTTTGTATAATCTCTATCAACTATTGAAAAACTAGGCATCGTCTTGCCAGGTATTGCCTCGATTTCATCTTTAACCCAGTCTTTTACAATACCATTTACATTAGATATCTCTTGTTGTGAATCGTGAGCTAAAGGTGTTGTTACCACATCTTTATATACACCTGTCAGATGTTTTTTCGCAGTTTCAGAAACTTCTTTACTTAATGTTTTGAATATATCCCAATCTGAACGTGATTCCCATAAAGGATCTATTGCCGGATTAAATGGATGCACAAAAGGATGCATATCTGTAGATGATAAGTCGTGTTTTTCATACCATGTTGCTGCAGGCAATACGATATCTGAATATAAAGGTGTGGAAGTCATTCTAAAATCTAGTGAAACGAGTAAATCTAATTTACCTTCTGTATCATCTCTCCATTGAATTTCTTCTGGTTTCACTTCTTCATTTGGTTCTGCCATCAATCCTGATTTGGTTCCTAGTAAATGTTTCATAAAATATTCTTGCCCTTTAGCAGAACTCGATATTAAATTTGAACGCCAAAGAAATAATGTTTTTGGATGGTTCTTATTCAAGTCAGGATCTTCTATAGCAAATTGTGTTTCTCTCGATTTTACAGAATCAACTGCCCGCTTCAATATAGCTTCGTTATTAAATTCATTTGCTTGTCTTGCCTCTTCGCCAAATGACAAACTATTTCTATTAAATTGAGGATAAGATGGTAACCACCCTAATCTAGCTGCTAACACATTATAATCTGCAGGATGTTGATGTTTAATATTTTCTGCTAGTGGTGACATAATACTGTCCACATTTGATTCTTCATACTTCCATTGATCTGTTGCGAAGTAGAACCAACTTGTACCATTTTGCAATCTCGGTGGCCCTTGCCAATCTTTAGCAAATGCAAGTGTATTCCATCCTTCAATAGGTCTACATTTTTCTTGGCCTACATAATGCGCCCAGCCACCACCGTTCACACCTTGACAACCACAAAGTAAGACAAGGTTCAATATAGAACGATATATCGTATCTGAATTAAACCAATGGTTAATACCAGCTCCCATGATAATCATAGATTTACCATTCGTATCTATTGCATTTTGAGCAAATTCACGTGCTACTTGTGTGACAATATTTTCTTTCACACCCGTCACAGTTTCTTGCCACGCAGGTGTATAATAAGAATCAACATCGCTATAACTTTTAGCTTCCAATTCATGATTAAATCTTTGCACGCCATACTGACTCGTCATTAAATCATATACTGTAGTGATATATCGCTCTTCTCCATTAGCTAAAGTTATTTTTTTAACTGCTATAGGTCTTTCAAAAATACCGTTGCCTTCATTATTGAAATAAGGAAATTGTATTTTTTCTAATTCAAATTGGTCTTCTGCAAGACTTAGTGCTGGGTTAATCTTATTGCCATCCGCATCTTCTAATTTTAAATTCCACTGTACGTCTTTTTCCCAACGTTGACCCATTGTGCCATTTGGTACTGTTAGGTCTTGTCTCATTTTATCGAAAATGACTGGTTTCCATTCACTATGTTCTGTCTTTCCACCTAAATCACTCGCTCTTAAAAAACGCCCAGCTTTATAACCATTGTCATCTTTATCTAACATCAGAATAAATGGCATATCCGTATACTGTTTAGCATAATTTAAAAACCGCTCATTGGGTTGATTTACATAATGCTCCTGAAGAATTACGTGTGTCATGGCTTGTGCGAGTGCTGCATCTGTACCAGGATGAGGTGCTAACCAATTATCAGCAAATTTCACATTTTCTGCGTAGTCAGGAGCGATTGATATCACTTTTGTCCCCTTATATCGGACTTCAGTCATAAAATGCGCATCTGGCGTACGTGTCATCGGTACGTTCGATCCCCACATCATTATATAAGAGGCGTTATACCAGTCACTAGATTCTGGCACATCGGTTTGTTCCCCCCATATTTGAGGAGAAGCAGGGGGTAAATCTGCATACCAATCATAAAAGCTCAACATTTCTCCACCAAGCAAACTCACAAATCTAGCTCCAGAAGCATAGCTCAACATAGACATAGCAGGTATCGGTGTAAATCCAGCTATTCTATCAGGCCCAAATTTTTTAATTGTATAAATAATTTGAGCAGATATTAATTTACTTACATCCTTCCAATTCGTTCTTACTAATCCACCTTTACCTCGTGCTTGTTTATATATTTTTGACTTCTCTTCATCTTCAACAATAGATGCCCAGGCCTCTATCGTATTATTGTTATGTGTTTCTAATGCGTCGACCCAAAGTTCCCATAGTTTTTTTCGTATATATGGATAACGAATTCTTAAAGGACTATATTCATACCAAGAGAATGAGGCTCCACGTGGGCAACCTCTTGGTTCAAACTCAGGCATATCAGGACCACAACTTGGATAATCTGTCTGCTGATTTTCCCAAGTAATAACGCCATTTTTTACAAATACTTTCCATGAACAAGAACCTGTGCAATTTACACCATGTGTGGTTCTAACAACTTTGTCGTGGCTCCACCTTTCTCTATACATTTTTTCCCATTCCCGACTCTTACTTTCTAAGACCGACCAATCACCATTAAATTTCTCAGTTGGTTTAAAAAAGTTTAATCCAAATTTTTTCATTGAAATACACCCTCTCAGATCATTTCCAGTTAAATGTTTAAAAAATTGCGATTCTCAGTTTTTAGTTCATTCACTGCTTAATTAAATTGTACATATATTCACAAATACAAAGTATTAGGGATTTACCTAATATGAAATGGAAATACCCTTAGTTTTTTTGAATACGTTCGTGTACAAAAAATGTAATATCTCATAAATATAAAAAATGATGATTTCTATTCACTACAATAGAAATCATCATTTTTTATATTTCGGGGATTATTAATTATTTTCTGAAATCACTTTATATACTTAGTTTGAATTTCCACATCAAAATGCTGCATTAATTGTTGTTCTATAAACAACTGTTGGCTGTAATGAAAATCATACTTTTCGTCAGGATGAATTAAGCACCATCCACCTTTTTCATAAATATCAAATGCTTGTTTAATTGCTTGTAAACGAGGTCCAGTAATCAAATATTTCTTAGGGGGACATTGTCTTAAAGTATTTTTAATATTTTCACAGGCTGCGATATCCCCTACAATTACCATTCCGGGTGTTATATTTTCTAACTCATCAGAAACCTGCGCTTCAATTGTAGTTACCGTACCTATAATGTGCTTTTCATTATAAGAGGAAACATTAAATATGAGCAAGACTGGATAATCTACTCGTGTTGACTGGTATATCTCCTTCATAATTTCAGGCAACCGTTTCACACCCATATAAATAGCTAACGTGCCTCCGTTTTTAAGTGTTGTAACATCAAGTTGTTGCCTACTATTGTTATTCAGATGTCCCGTCGTAAAAGTGACGCAATGCGCGATATTACGAATTGTAAGTCCTAAACCTACAGAAGCTACAGCAGCACTCGCTGTTGTAATACCTGGTACAACTTCAAAATCTATATCAACTTGTGACAACGCGACAATCTCTTCATGCACTCTGCCAAAAATGGCTGGATCTCCACCCTTTAACCTCACAACACATCTATGTTGCTTTGCAGCTGAAATTAATTTTCTATTTATAACCTGTTGTTGTATGTGCTTATGGTATGCTTCTTTACCCACATTTATAATTTCGATTTCTGGTCTTACTAATTGTAAAATAAATGGATTTACTAATCTGTCATACAATATAATATCTGCACTTCGAATAAGACGTTCAGCTTTTCTCGTTAATAATTCCGGATGCCCAGGTCCAGCACCTATAAGATATACCTTGCCATGAGTATTTACAGACATACATATACATCTCGATTATGAATTTCTACAGCGTAAACATCCACACATCCTGTATCTGGCGACTGTACTTGTCCCGTTTTCAAATTTATTTTTTGATCATGCAAAGGACAATATACAAATTCACCACTCACGATGCCTTCTGAAAGTGGTCCTTGCTTATGAGGGCATATATTATGAACTGCATATATTTCACCTGATTCTGTTAAAAATAAGCCAATTACGATATCGTTTATAATCACTTTTTTGCCAACTAAAGGAACAAGCTCATCGACCGTTGCTACTTTTATTTTTTCTAATGCTTTCATAATTAAATTTTCTCCACTTCAAATATTTTTTGTGATGATTCATTATTTAAAATGTAGGACCATGGTTCAACTTCTACAGCTTTTTTCGCATCCATAATGCGATTGAACAAATCGATTTGTCTTTCTTGATTTAATAAAACTGCTTGGATTTTTTCAAAACCTAGTCGCTGTATCCATGGTGCAGTACGTTCTGCATAAATACCAGTTTCTCTATAGTATTGCATCATTGCACCACATAATTTAATAACTTCATCTTCAGTTTCGACAGTAGTTAAATGTATCCCCTCTGTTACATCCGTACCACCATTACCTCCAATATAAATTTGAAATCCATTTTCAACGCTGATAACACCAAAATCTTTAACACCAGATTCTACACAGCTTCTTGGACAACCAGAGACGCCCATTTTAAATTTATGTGGCGTGTCGATGTATTCGAAGGTTTTTTCTAAACGAATACCTAACTGCGTAGTATATTGCGTACCAAATCTGCAAAATGCCTTACCTACACAACTTTTAACTGAGCGCGTCTTTTTCGCATAAGCTGAAGCTGAACGCATACCTAAATCAGCCCATATTTGTGGTAGTAATTCTTTTCTAACACCATACAATCCTATGCGTTGAGAACCTGTCACTTTCACTAACGGCACATCATACTTTTTAGCAACTTCTCCTAAGCGAATCAGCTGATCTGCGTTCGTAACACCTCCACGCATTTGGGGAATGACAGAAAATGTACCGTCATTTTGAAGATTGGCATGATAACGTTCATTTGCAAAGCGTGATTCAATTTCGTCCCGATGTTCAAATGGATAAACCATATTCAAATAATAATTAATAGCTGGTCTACATTTTGGACAACCCGACTTATCTTTAAAGTTGAGTACATGGCGTACTTCCTTAGACGTTTTCAACATCTTTGCTCTTATCTGCATAACAATTTGATCACGCGTGAGATCAGTACATGCACAAATACCGGATGGTTTAGAATCAACAAAATCATCACCTAATGAATACTCTAATATCTGTCCAATTTGCCCTTTGCACTTACCGCAAGAGTTTCCAGCTTTTGTTTCTTTTGTAACTGCTTCTAGACTAGTAAGACCATGCTCATTAATTGCACTCACGATTTTTCCTTTGCTGACACCATTACATCCACACACTATCTCCTCATCTGACATGTCAGCAATACTTATTTCACTCGTTGCTCCGCCTTTATGCATAAGTGAAACCATCGTGTAATCATCTAATGGTACTTGTTTTTTCATCATATTAAAAAATCTCGGACCATCATTAATATCTCCGTATAAGACGGCTCCAACAATGCTATCATCTTTCAAAAATACTTTCTTATAGTGTTTATTAACACTGTCAAAAACCTCAATACCTTGGATATCTATATCTTCTTTAATTTGACCAGCACTATATAAATCACATCCAGAAACTTTTAAAGATGTAAATGTAGTGGAACCTCGATAACCTTCTGTCTCTATACTAGTTAAATAGTCTGCCAATACTTTACCTTGTTCATATAATGGTGCAACTAATCCATAAACTTTATCATTGTGTTCTGCACATTCACCCACTGCAAAAATAGCTCTATCACTCGTTTGCATAAAATCATTAACGACAATACCTCTATTCACTTTTAAGCCACTTGCCTGGGCAACTTGTGTATACGGTCGAATACCAACTGCCATGACTACTAAATCTGTTTCTAATGTTGTGCCATCTGCTAACAACACACCGGTAACATCTTCTTGTCCAAGTATTTCTTGTGTAATTGCTTGCAATTTAAAGTTCATTCCTTGTGCTTCTAAATCTGCTTTCAATAAATCTGCAGCCTTTTTATCTAATTGCATTTCCATAAGCCATTCAGCAAGATGTACCACAGTGACTTCCATACCTTGGTCCATTAATCCACGAGCGCATTCTAACCCCAGTAAACCACCCCCGATTACGATAGCCTGTCGCTTAGTTTTAGCAATTTCAATCATACGCTCAGTGTCTTCAATCGTTCTCCAACCTATTACACTCGGTAAAGTCGCCCCTGGTATAGGCAATACAAAGGCACTCGAACCCGTAGCAAATATACAAATATCATAATGACATCTAAGACCATCAGCTGTAATCACTTGTTTTAGTTCTCGATTAACTTCTACTGCTGGATCATTCGTAATGAGTTGAATATCATTCTCTTTATACCACTCAAATGGATTCATAATAGTCTCATCCACTGTCATTTTTTTCTGCAATATATTTGATAGCATGATTCGGTTATAATTTGGATATGATTCTTTACCGATAATTGTTATGTTATATTGCTGTGGATCGCGTTCTAATATTTCTTCAATCGTACGTATGCCCGCCATGCCATTACCAATCATTACTAACTGTTTTTTAGACATTGCCTTCCTCCTCATACACTTCATTTAAAAATGTTTGTACCGCCTTTGATAGATGTTTCACACCGCTACAGTTTGTGCCATTGGATTTAAAGTGAATGTCTATATCTTTGTATCTTATTTCGGCCATGTTATAAAAATCAGATTGTGCTTTATCACCTGTATGGTTAACAAGTTGATAACGTTTCGCATCTTGCTTAATTAGATGATTAACATCTTCATCATCTGTTGCAGCAAAAATAATATCGGCATGTTTTATGTCTTCGCTGTCATAACACTTTGTAAACAACTTCATTTTAGGATATTCAATTTCAAAAAATTCTGGTAAAAATTTTTTACTTATAATAACTAGTGACTGTATATCTTCCTTAATAAGTTGTTGTACTTTTCTGTACGCAACTTTACCTGCGCCAACCACTACAACACGTTTATCTGACAAATTAAGTTGAATTGGATACATTTTCAAACACCTCTAATTGTTTAATTCTTTCTGTGATAATCGTTGAGAGCAAGGGGTCAAAATTAATAGCTGATGCATAATGAATATTACAGTCATCATTCATTTGCGCTATATCGTGTTTTGCTTTGTTCACCAAAAAGCCATCATAGAAAAATACGGGTACAATCAAGATGTCTGTATTAGTTTTTAAATAGTGCTGTAAGTTAAAACGATAATTGTAGTCACCATATAATGTCATCATCGAAATAGGTGTTCCAAAAACATCGCAGTCTTGAGTTAACTGCCATAAAGCAATATTAGGATGATGATAACGCTCGCTACCATGAGCCATTAAAATAATATGCTGTATTTTAAGATGACTTTTAAATTTAACTAGAATGTTCTTTTTAACTAGCGTTGTCATTAATTTATGTGTGCCTAATGGCTCAGCAATTTTATATTTAATATGTGGATATTTATTCTCATAAAGTTTTAAAATCATAGGGATATTTTCTAAATAATGCTTTGCTGGAAGGAGTAAAAGTGGAATGATGTTAAAATTTCTCACACCTTGTTGAATACGGTCGTCTAGTACTTGTTCGAGACTTTGGTTTTTACATTCTAAGAATGCAATATAGTAATCATGAATGTTACGACTTATCAATTGCTCCAAAAAATGATGAAGTGCTTCATTTTGTTTCCCTTTATTCATTCCGTGAACAACGAATATATATGCTGCCAAGTGATGCCCCCCTTTCTTTACACTTGTATTGTAATATAAATCCAGTCGATTTTGTGAATTGAATCACATGATGTTCCAAAAATAGGGAATCCCCTTATTCAATTGCTAATGGGATTCCCTATACATTTTATTCAATTTCTTAAAATGGTGGCGCACCTAATACTTCTTCGTTAAAACTTTCTGGTATAAGCACTTTTCTCATAATAACACCTAAATCTCCATCATCACTTTCATGCTCCGCGTATACTTCATAACCGCGCTTTTTGTATATATCAAGTAACCATGGATGCTTACGCGCAGATGTACCTAATGTAACTGCCGGAGCCTTGAGAGTATCTCTCAAGTATGTTTCTTCAACATACGTTAACAATTTACTTCCGATGCCTTTCCCATCATAAGAAGGTTTTGTAGCGAACCACCAAACAAATGGATAAATGGATACACGACGCTTACCTTCCCAAGGATAACGTACTGTAAGCGTTGAAATTATTTCATGGTCATTTTCTAGTACAAACATCGTACTTGTTTTAATATTCTTTTTGACTAATTCAACATCCGCATTGACTGATGGCCAATCAATACCAAGTTCCCTTAATGGTGTGAAAGATTCATACATCAATTTTTGTAATTCTTCTGCATCAGATTCTACAGCTACTCTTATATTATATTCAGACATTTTGTCACTCCTTAACATTTATCGCTTGTTCATTCATAGAGAACTTCCCTTAAAATCATAAAGCCTTTGACAATCATATCAATACAATATGTTTTCTTAATTATTGAGTCAATTATTATGATTAACTTTTTTTGAAAAATAAACCATTCTTTTATTTTTCAAAAATTAATATTAGCACAAAAATAAGCACCCTCACAATTTACAGTGTGAACATGCTTACTTTATAAATTCTTTCATTTTAATTAACCATGAAAACTGTCACGTTTGCCGTTGAGATATGCGTACATAAGACCTACAAAAATACCTCCACCGATATAATTACCTATAAAAGCAAATACAATATTTTTTAACACGTGCAACCATGACACCACATCAAAATTATAAAATACCATTCCAGCATATAATCCTGCGTTAAATACAACATGCTCGTAACCCATAAACACGAAGACAATGACACCACTAGCAATAAAAAACGCTTTTGTTAGTCCATCTTTAAATTGAATCGACAAGTAAATACCAATATTAATAAAGAAATTACAAAAAATGGCTTTCCCAAGTATACCGTACCATGTCGCATCTATCGTTTTACCATCTACAAGTTTAGTTAAGCTTGTAATCATTTCTGATGTCATAATTGGTGTGAACTTCATTAAACCAAATAAAATGAACCCACCTATAATATTGAATAAAAAACAGACCATCATAATACCTAATGCTTTATTCATACCAATCAATTTATAATACCAACCTACCGTTAAAAACATAAAGTTACTAGTTAATAACTCTGAATGTGATAGTACAATTAACACTAAAGCCAAGCTAAATGAAATAGCTCCCATTAAGTTAATTAAACCTTCATTAGCGCCTTCCAATTGCGTTTTGATTGCCAGCATAAATACAGTTACAATTGCGAGTAGAAACCCTGACATAATAGATTTAAGTGCATAACGTCCAGGTGTCTGATCAAACAATACTTTCTTCATTTGCACTTGATTATTAATATTCTCGATTGTTTCTCTCGACATATAGGTATCTTTCACAGATTTATTGTTATCTATCAAAATTATGCCCCCTCTTATGTATTTCTAAAACAAAAATTTATCAATACCAATATTTTTATTATATTAGTTTCACATGATATTTAATAGCCTTAATATAAACTTTGATATTACGAGTTAATACATTGCTACTTAGCTTAAAATAACGTAAACTTTACTTGTATTAAATTTTTACACAAGTAATAACAATAGGAGGCAGACAGTTGAATACACAATTCTCAGTTTCAATACACATTCTCTCCTTATTAGCTATGGAAAAAGAACCTATCTCTAGTCAATATATTGCTAGTAGTATCAATAGCAATGCGACACTAGTGAGAAAATTATGTCGTTCTTTAAAAAAGGGAAACTATATTCAAAGTAGTCAAGGCATCTCAGGTTATAGCTTGTCATGCAAAGTAGATGATATTGCACTTGGTAATTTATACGAGCTTATATTTTCTGAGATGTCACATTTTGCTAAGATCCATACCAATACAAACACAAATTGTCCTGTAGGGAAAAATATTAGCCACGCTTTAGATGCAATTTATAGTGATGTTGATAAAACAATTATCAACAAATTGAACACTTATACCATTAAAGATGTTATCGATCAATTTTAAAAACGCTTGATTATCTCAGTTTATGCTTAATTCTCATTAAGTATAAATAGGATAACCAAGCGTTTTATTTAATAAACTATTAATTTTTACACTTACTTAACACATGTAAACCATAAGCAAAAATACCATATCCTGCTAATGTACGTATAAACCACTTAAATGTACTGCTACTCAAACTTTTCTCATTTAATAGTAAAGCTGGTATTAGCGTACTAAGTGAATAGAGTCCGAGTACTTTAACATAACGTTTTTTCAATACACTCACCTCTTTTCATCTCCCATTATACCGAAAAGAGGCGGAAGATAAGTGCATCATTTTTAACATCTTTTTGACGATTTTTATAATTTTTTTATTAATATTTCTAAATTATCAAACGTACTATTCATACCTTCTTCAACGCCCATATCTAACAATTGTTGAGCTGCTTTAGGATCCGGCAATTCTGCAATAGATTTAATCGTCGTATTACCTTTACCATTTTCTTCAATATGAATCGTGTTGTGCATGCCCGCCATTTTCTTGTCAATATTACCTTCTTTATCCGCAAAGTAATCGTAATATTCAATTAGTTTCGGCTCTGTTACTTTAATATAATTTGTAACTGTATAACTTGTACCTTGAGGCGCTCGAATAGCAAAAAATGCATTACCTCCTGTATGAATGTTAAATTCATAAACTTCAGTTGACGCACCTTGTGGGTGAAACCATTGTTCAAATAACGCTCGGTCTGTATATGCTTTAAATATGTTTTGCGCTGATGTATCAAATTCTCGTGTGAAAATTATTTTATTTTCTTCAACTTGAATAGTCATTTATGATTCTCCTTCATTCATAATTACATACGATACCACTTTTTTTAGCTTAGCATTTTTACTATGGCTTTCAAATTCTAAGAAATCTGCAAAATAGATAGTTTCACCGTTCTCCATTTTTTGAGTACCATGCATCGCTCCTATTTTTCCATGCGTAATATTATGCGTTATTTCTAAAGATGTTATGTCCACTTTGTGCTTATTAAGCTCATCATAAAATGCATCGATTCCTTTTAATTGAAAAGCACTTGGCACTTCCCATATAAAATTCTCTGTAACAACTTCTAATAGTTTTTCTTTATCCACCAATGCACATCCTATTAAAAAATCTAACATTATTCTTCTTTTGGGTGCGTTATCACAGTTTAAATCTCCAATAAATTCAAATGGTAAATCTGATTTTTGATCATCTGCAAAATCCAGTCCATTTTCTTTCAATGTTTGTTGAAGAATTTCAATCGTTTTAGGTCCAACACCATGAATACCTAATAATGTAGTACGTTTATATTGTGATACTTCTTCTAACGTCGTGGCGCCTATGCTTTTGAGTGATTGCGTTGCGGGTTTACTTATTTGCGGCAGTTCTGTAGCCATATTCTCCCCCCCTATTTTAATATCATTATACCCACATTACCTTTAAGATATTTATACACCTTCTTAAAAATTATTAATACATACAAAAAAAGCTGAGAGATGACCTGAATTAGGTATCTCTCAGCTTTTCTATAGCTATCAAATATTTACATTACTCTTCTAAAGCAAATTCTAAACTTGCTTGGAATTTTACATCTTTACCAACCATTACGCCACCTGTTTCAAGCTTCTGGTTAAATGACATTCCATATTTTTCACGATTGATTGTACCATTTATAACAAATCCTGCAGTTTCTGCACCATTTAATGGGTTTTTACTTGTACCTTCATAAGATGCATCAAATGTTTCTTCTTGAGTCACATCTTTAATAGTTAAGTTACCTGTTACAGATTTTTCATCAACAGAAGTTATTTCAAATTTAATATCTGGATAATTATCTGTATCAAAGAAATCTCCAGTACGTAAGTGCCCATCACGGTCTGCTACGTTTGTATCAACTGATTCTGCTTTGATAATAGCTGTACCTTTAAGCGAATTCAAATCATTGAGGTCACCTTCTAAATTTACGTCAAAATCTTTAAATTTACCTTTAACATTCGAAATCATTAAGTGCCTAACTGAAAATTCTAATACTGAATGCGCTGGATCAAAATTAAATGTTGTCATAAAAAACATACCTCCAAAGTATTATTTGTTTTATTGATACATTTAGTATACCAGATATATTTTATATATCAAGGAGAAAGTTTTACGTTTCACTTTCTTTTTAATTCATTCCCGAAATTTAATTTTTTATTCATTTTGAGTATTTAAAATAACTGAAGCAAAATATACTCTGAGGATTAATGCGCTAACATTTCTTCTTTAATTTCTTTGCTATTTAATGCTTTCGGATAATAAGTTGGCCAATTGTCTAGCTCTTTCAACACTTTTTCTTTATCGTCTCCTACAAAAATATGAAAATGATGTGCTTTTTTAGGTGCAATATTATGATCGCTAAATTGAACATATTTTGGTAAAGATGAATCTCCATTTTCATCTAACTTAAATGTATATCTAACGCCCCTATTACCTTTCTCATATTTTAATATATCTTTTCCGTCATATTTATATTTACCTGTTTTTTTCTCGCCATTTTTTTCAAAAGTAATCGTATCATTAGTAATTTTTATATTTTCTATATCTGTTTTATAACCTTTATCATAATATGCTTTATATTCTTTAGCTGTCATCGAATCATCTTCTTCAGCTTTATGTTGCATAACATCATCTAAAGTACCATCTTTCAAGTATGGATAGACTGATTGCCATTCACCTTTATAATCCGTTAGGGCTCTATCTTTGACCTGACTATCTTTAAAATAACCATCTTCAATTGCTTTAGTATGCTTTTCGTGTTGTTTATTATCTTTCACTTTAATGTTATCATTCAAAGCTTTATCAATATTTTTTATATTCTTATTCATAAGCGACTGATATGTTAAATCTTTATCTTGTTGTTGTGATTTATTAAGTGATTCCATATTATAAAATTTTAAAGGCTTGGCCTCAGTTTCTTTACGAATAGTATCAGTCACTTTATTTGAAACGTTATCTTCATATAAAATATATTTAGCTCCAGAATCATTAATATCTTTAACTATTTTAGTTAATGCTTTTTGTGATGGGTCTTCTGCATTCATATTTTGAACACCTTTTTGTATAAATCCATACCTTTCAGCCAAATACCCCATCGACTCATGCGAGATAAACACTGCATTTCCTTGTTTATCTTTAGTGATGTCAGTCATTTTACTATCAATTTGTTTCAGTTCTTCTACTAATTTTTTATAATTTTCTTCATATTCATTTTTGTGTTCAGGATCTTTTTTTACTAATTCATCCTTAATTGCTTTTGAAAAAGTTTGATTGAATTTAGGGTCTAACCAAACATGAGGGTCGTAACCTCCATGATGATGCGCTTCTTCATCATGCTTATGATCGTGGTCTTCTCCGTGACTATGTTGATCAGTGAGTAGTTGCGATTTATCTATTTTGTCCTCTAAAGAAAGCTTCTTATCTTCTTTTTTAATTGTTGATGCTACCTTTTTAGCAACTGGATCTAAATTATCCCCAGTATATAAAAACAAGTCCGCTTTACTAGCTTTAATTATGTCTTTTTGTGTTGGTTCATAACTATGTAAATCTGTTCCTGCTGGATAAATAGATTCCACTTCAACATGATCTCCCCCAATTTCCTTGGCGAAAGATTTAAGTGGAAAAACTGTTGTATTAATCTTTAATTTATCCTTTTTACCCTCGCTTTCTGTTTTATCTGTATCTTTGTCCCCACATGCTGTTACAATAAGCGAAAATGTGATGATTAAAGAAATGATGTATAATGTTTTCTTCATTTTAGTCCCTCCTATAAATAGTAATGGTTTCGATTTAAAATTATAAGCTTCCTTTCAAAAAAACGCAATACTAAATAGTAATAATTCCTATTTATTTTTTGACAAAAAAAAGCCCAAAGTACATTATCTTTCAATCTTTGTACTCTAGGCTAAATTTTTATTTATATTTTTCTAATAATTTTTTGTAATTATCATAGTCATAAGGATCTTCTACTTTTTCGCCACCAATATAAATGGTTGGGGCTGTATCAATGTTATTTTCTTTATATTGCTTTTGGTCTTTTTTCGCAGCTTTCCATGATTTACTATCTTTAGTTTTATACTCTTTTTTGATTTTCTCTTTTTGCGCGTTATCAATGTTTAATTTATCAATTTGTTTATCTACAAGTGACTCATTTATCCACTCTTCTTCAGAATCACCTTGTTGTTCAAACATTAATTTTTGAAAATCTAAATATTGTGCTGAAACAATTTGCTGAATAGCATGCCCAGCACGAGATCCGATAATCGAATCATCACCTAAGAAAGCCATATTGATGAACTCATAATCCACTTTACCTTTGTCTATATAATCTTTTTTTAGTTTAGGCATAATATTACGTTCTACTTTTTGACAATAAGAACATTTAAAGTCACCGTATTCAATAATCTTAATTTTTCCATCACTCGTTTTCTTGTCATCCTTATGTGCATCTTCATTACTTGAACAAGCAGTGACTATTAAGACCGTTGCTATCAATCCTAAACACAGCCATAATTTTTTCATTTGTTTTCAAAAACACCTCAATTTTTCATTTAAATTTCTCAACATTAATTATTTATATTCATATGCTCTTCTTTATAATCAGGTTCGTGATTATGGTTGTAAGCTTTCGAATTGAAGTCATTTAAATAATTCGCCTTGTCATCTTTAAACGAATAAGTATAATAATGCACTTCTTCGTCATCTTTAAAAGGTTTATATGCCAACATGACATATTTTCCTTCTTCATAAACATAAATATTCGAATTCTTTTTATCGAATTTTTCTTCAAGATCACCTTTTTGTTTTTCAGCTAAATTTTCTTGGTATGTGTTTTGCTTATCCACTGCTTTATCTATTTTATCAGCATACTTTCCGCTACTACACCCTGCTATGACAAGCGTAGATACGGCAAGCATGAGCCATAATTTTTTCATTATTTGCTCCACCTTTAAATACAGTTTAACTACTTAATAATCCTTATTTTTTCTTTCGTAAATACTATCATACACCGAATAAGCTAATTGTTCTAGGAAGTTTTGATATGAGTGAGCGACTTTATAAATCCCGTTAAAAAATACAGCCTGACAATAACATGTCAGGCCGTATTTTAATTAATTTGCTAAGTGCATTTTAATTGCTAATGCCCCAAACTCTAATTCATCTGTTTGTGAATATATTTGATAAATTGCTGCCAATTTTTGAGAAAGTTGGTCGCCCTCTTTAGCACCAATTTCTCTATTTGTATATTGATTGAGTAACACTTGGAATGAAGGGTACATAACCGTTTCTGTAACGACCACTTTAACTACTTCATTTGTTTCTAAATTATTAAATTTAATAGTATCTCCATTCTTTACTTTTTGTCTCTTTTCATCGTTCAATCTTATTTCAACAGTTTTTATTCCATTTTTCACTGATTGAAATGGTTCATTATTTAATTTCATCGAATGTTCTATAATATATACACTCCATTCTTGCATTTATGGGATTATTTATCTTTAAAATATCATAATTATAATTGTGAGAACAGAAATGCTATCAAGTCCATTGTCAGTTTAATATACTATAACTCTTTTTGTTCTAAACGTATTTTGCGTTGACTTTTCAACATAAATACACTGAGTAAACTAATAATAGATATAATAACAGCAAACCAAAATGCTGCGTGGTAACCACTCAATAGAGCATCATGCTGTATTTGAAATACCATGTCGTGTTTTTCTAAACCTTTATAATCGCTCATTTCAGGTGTGAAAACCTTAGAAAAATGTGTCATAACTGTAATTAAACCAGCTGTCCCTATTGAAGCTGAAATTTGTTGTATCGTATTTGTCATAGATGAGCCGTGCGCATTCATCTCTCGTGATAATTGATTCATCGTATGTGTCATTAACGGCATCAAGCCTAGTGCAATACCAATCATTCGAATCGCATATACCGTCGCTAAGATTGCTGGTGAGGTTTGTTCATCCATTATCACAAAATAAGAAGTTGTTATTACCACAATTGTCATACCAATTAGCGCTAATATCTTGGCACCGTATTTTTCATATAAAAATCCTGAAACCACTGACATAATCCCCATTACAATAGCACCAGGTAGTAATATCAAACCGGATTGAAGTGCTGTGTCTTGCATAATATTTTGCACGAACATTGGTAAAATTGTTTCAGATCCAATCATGGATACCATTGTAAATGCCATAATAATCAGCCCTACAGCAAATTGACTATTTTTAAATACTGAAAAATCTAATAACGGTGTTTTTAGTCTTGTTTGTCTAATGATAAAGGTCGTTACTAATATGACTCCACCTATTACAGTTGCCAACACCACTGGATCATTCCAGCCATCTCGTGAAATAGAACTTGTACCATAGAGTAAACCACCAAACCCTAATATAGAAAGTGTGATAGATAATATATCAACTGGCACTTTCCTATTCGTACCTACATTTTTCACAAACTTAAGCGCACCGATAAATGTTAATGCAGCAATCGGTGCCACAACGTGAAACAGCGAGCGCCAATCAAAGTATTCGACAAGCACGCCAGACAATGTTGGACCTATAGCGGGTGCTAAGCCGATCACTAAGCCGAAGGTCCCCATATACTTACCACGTTCATGCGGTTCAAAAATATCTAAAATAGTAGTCATCATCAGTGGCATCATAATACCAGAGCCTAATGCTTGAACTATTCTTGCACTTAAAAGAATTGAAAAATTAGGACTGAGTCCTGCGATAACAGTACCTATAAAGAATATAAATATTGCTGTTAAAAATACTTTCCTAGTTGAAAATCGTTGAATTACCATAGCTGATAACGGTACAACCACTCCATTTGTTAATAGAAAAGCTGTCGTTAGCCATTGCACTTGCGTGTAATCTATTTGAAAATCTTTCATTATACTCGGTAATGCAGTTGTTAATAATGTTTCATTTAAAAGTCCGAAAAAGCCACCAAACAACATCATTAATATCATTAAAATTTTGGTTTTTTGATTCATTTTTATCTCCCGTATCTTCATTAGTCTATCAACTATAAATGAGTTGCATTTATGCATTATACATATATTTTAATAACATCACATTAAAAAAAGCTTGAAAAACAATATATAATACATATGACTCCAAATGTATAACAACTTTAGTAAATCGTAATAATTACTATTTACATTTTTGTAGTGCTCCTTCATAATATACTTAGATAAAGGAGGTATGAATTTATGAAATTAGATGTTCAAACAGCACGTCGTAACCTAAATAGTCCTAATATTAAAACACGCAAACGTGCACGAAAAATTATCCAACAGCATAAGCGACACAAATAATATAATGTTTATAAACCTATTAAGAAAACAGTTTAAATTTAGAAAGCGTTGTTTTCTGTATCTTTTCAGCTATAATGAACTCCTAATCCTATTCAAGCTTAAATATTATAAGACCACATGACTATATAAAAAAAGCTAACATTTTCTAAATGTTAGCTTTTTAAACGTGCGTTATTCTTATAAATAATATTTATTTTTAACTTTTAATTCCTCAGTTAAATCATAAATAAGTGGGACGCCTGTTTTGATTTCATAATTAACAATAGCGTCATCAGATATATTTTCTAAATATTTAATCAATGCACGTAATGAATTACCATGCGCAGATACTAAGACGATTTTACCATCTAATAATTGCTGTGAGATTTGATCATTCCAATAAGGAATTACTCTAGCCAACGTATCTTTTAAACTTTCAGATTCAGGCATCGCCCTACTATCTAAATACTCATATTTTCTATCATTTAAATAACTTTCTCTTTGATCTTCATTTTGTTCTGGGGGTGCCGTAGCATACGAACGTCTCCATAAATGAACTTGCTCGTCACCAAACTCATTTCGCGCATCATCTTTATTTAGTCCTTGTAAATCTCCATAATGGCGTTCGTTTAATCTCCAAGACTTAATTACTGGGATAAATAATTGATCTGATTCATTTAACAAATGATATGTTGTCTTTATTGCCCTTTTTAATAATGAAGTATAAGCAATATCTATCTCTATACCTTGATCTTTTAATTTTTTCCCAGAAGTGACTGCTTCATTCCTACCTATATCCGATAAATCTACATCCGCCCAACCTGTAAATAAGTTTTCAGCATTCCATAAGCTTTGACCGTGCCTACATAAAATTAATTTTGGCATAACGCTTCCCTCTTTCCAGTTATATAAAAATATTGTTTTATACAATTTTTACAGAAATGTTACTTCAAATATATACATTTATTACGGCTCATATGCTGATATCATCACACATCTCTGTAATGATTATCTTTATCTCACATTAAAATTATAACAATTTACACTTTGTTTTGAAATATTTGTTTTTCATTATTCATAAAAGACACTTTCTTTTTATTTTTCTGTAACCTACAAACACATTTTGGGTGTTATAGTTATACACGTTGAATTAAGAAATAAGCAAATACGCTAAATGACTTTTATTTATTAAATAAATATGTATTTCCATATGACCTGTAATTTTAAATTTGTATACAGGTAAATCAATTAGGAGGATTTTAAAAATGAAAAAATTATTATTAGCATCTTTCGCATCGATTACTATTGCAGCAACTGGTTTAGGGGTGAGTTCAAATGTTTCAACGGCTGACGCCGCTGAAACTTCAACTCAAACAACTACTCAAGCTAACAATGACGTATACAGTGAATTTATAGAAGCAGGGGGCACAAAAGCACTATGGGACAATATTGTTATGCCAGAATCAAGCGGTAATCCTGACGCAGTAAACGAACTTGGATACAGAGGCCTAGGACAAACTAAAGAAGCTTGGGGCACAGGTACAGTAGAAGAACAAACAAAAGGTATGATTAAATACGCTGAAGACCGTTACGGTTCGGTTGAAGCAGCAATCGATTTCCGTGTAGCTAACGGCTGGTGGTAAATCACTAATTCACTTATAGCATGATGATTAAAACTATATGATTAATTTGCTCGACCCGAAAATATTTTCGGGTCTTTTTTATTTAAAATAAATAACTAATATAAGCTTAGTAATTTGTCACTATATTTTTTGAAAATAGAATATAGTTAATTTGTAGAAATAATAAACAAAAACACCAGATACAAACATATCTGGTGAACGCTTAATTAATGTATAGATGCAGGTTCTGGATGTACATAAACTGAAGAAATTCCCTTTCCATGCATATGTTGCTCTACTTTGTCGCAAATATGATGCGCCTCTTCTAGTGATAAATCTGATGCCACAATGATTGTTACGTCTACAAATACGCTACTTCCATGGTATCTTCCTTTAATGTTTTGTACATCAATGACGTCTTCTATTTCTAAAACATAATTTTTATATTCTTCTAATTCTTGCTCATTAAATCCATCACTTAAAGTAAAAATAGATTCTCTGAATATTTTAAAACCAGTATATACTATGAGTAAACCCAATACCGTTGCTAATATAGAATCTAAAATGGGTAAACCAAATTGGGTGAAAATCAAGCCAATTGCAGTTCCAATACTTACTAAAGCATCAGATAAATTATCTTTTGCCGCTGAATTAAGCGAACTACTATTTGTACGTCTTGCTAGCTTTTGATTAATATAAAATACAATCATCATAATAATACCACTGAAAACACTGATATATATTGTAATGATATTTGGTGTGTGATGTTTTTCAGAAAATATTTCAGGAACGCTTTCTAAAACTACTTGTATACCTACAAACATAATAATAAATGATACAAGCAATGCTGAAATGTTTTCTGACTTCAAATGCCCATATGGATGGTTTTTGTCTGCTGGTTTAATTGAAATTTTCAACCCAATTATAACTGCTATAGAAACAACAATATCGGTCATATTGTTTAAACTATCTGCTCTGACTGCTGCGGAATCATACATCGAACCAACAATAAATTTGGAAATTGAAAGTATGATATATACGACTAAACTTAAATAAGCGCCTTTTTGGGCGAGTTTCAAATTTTCACTTTGTGTCATGTCTGATGGCCACCTTAATTGATATCGAACACTTATTATGACCTATCGAAAGCATATTTACAACAATTTTTATTCAAAAATTATTTAATATAATTAATCTAAATATTTTTTTAGCCTTTCCTAAATAAAAGTGTTAAATTGTGCAAAAACAAATCAAACAAAATTCCCAACTCTAGTTTCGAAAATCAGTCTCTCAGTATATATTTTGATAATACAAAAGTGACAGGTATTGTGATAATGAGACCTGCAAATGGTGCAATTACAGATGATATATGAAACCATTTTACAAATATGTACAATAACATAGTCTGCATGCCCATATTAACCACTTGAGTTAATGGAAATTGAATAAACTTACGCCATGTCGGTGTCACTTTATAGACAAAATGACAGTTTAAATAGTATGAAATAATAAAACTTATAACAAAACCACTTACATGACTTACTAAGTAATTGATGCCTACTAATTTTAATAAGATAAGATAAACGATGTAATAATTAAATGTATTTATACCCCCTACAATGATGAACTTTACAATTTCATAGTGGGTTTTATTTAATCTCATGGACTTACTCCTTTATTTTATATTTAAAGTGATATTTGTACTGATTTATTTAATTTTGCTATATAAATTATGATTGCATTTCTTGATTCATATGGGATAATTACCTAGTTATTAAATAATTTAAACTTGTATGTAAAAAGTTTTAGAGAGAATTTTAAAGGAGTACTTAATATATGGACAAAATTTCAAATCGCCAACTGCCTTTGATTGTAATTATTGTATTAGGTGTTATGACTACATTTGGTCCTTTAACCATAGATATGTATGTGCCATCATTACCAAGTGTACAAAATGATTTTAATACAACCACTTCACAAGCGCAACTCACACTATCATTTGCAATGATTGGCCTCGCGATTGGACAATTTATCTTTGGACCTTTATCAGATGCGTACGGACGTAAAAAAATCGCATTAACCATTATCATATTATATGCAATTGTTTCATTTGTTGCAGTCTTTACAACTTCTATGTCTATCTTATTAACCATCCGTTTGATCCAAGGTTTGACTGGAGGAGGTGCGATAGTCATAGCCAAAGCTTCTATAGGTGATTTACATAATGGAAAAGCTTTAGCAAAAGGATTAGCATCACTTCTTGTAGTTAATGGCATCATTACTATCATTGCCCCGCTCGTTGGGGGTTACGCCTTAAGAGTTTCAAATTGGCAAGCCATTTTCCTTATTTTAACTATTGTTAGTATGATTATATTCTTTTTCGCACTTTTTAAAATGAAAGAAACAAGAGCAACTGATCTTTCAGAACTTAATTTTGGCTCTATTTTTAAAGATTTCGGCTATTTATTAAAAAAACGAGCATTTATTATTCCTATGTTATTACAAGGTTTAACTTATGTAATGTTATTTAGTTTTGCTTCAGCTGCGCCATTTATCACACAGAAGATTTACGATATGACACCACAACAATTTAGTATACTCTTTGCTATAAATGGTATTGGCTTAATTATTATGAGTCAGCTTACTGCTATTTTAGTTGGATACATTAACCGTTATTTATTGTTGATAGCACTGACAATAATTCAGATTTCAGGTGTTATATTAATTTGTTTCACACTTATATTACACTTACCAACATGGGTGTTAGTTGTAGCATTTTTCTTAAATGTTTGCCCAGTGACAGGTATTGGCCCTTTGAGTTTCACTTTGGCTATGGAATCAAGGACTGGCGGCAGTGGTAATGCTTCTAGCTTACTAGGTCTTTTCCAATTTATTCTCGGTGGCGTTATGTCACCACTAGTTGGTTTACAAGGTGAATATAGTGTTGCACCTTATATCACTATATTAATTATTACTACATTACTTATCATTTTATTAGAAATATCTTTGAAATTTGCAACGCGTAATAGTGTTCTGAATAAATAAGATAATCAACTGAACTAACATTTTAGTTTTCACAAAAAGAGCTTCCAAAATATTGGAAGCTCTTTTTTATTAGCTTATACTTTATAAAAATATGTCTAAATAATAGGTAACCAAATTTCTGTGATATAAGCATCAGATCGAATTAGTCCTTCTTTATACAATTCAAAGAAAGGAGCATCTCGAAGTTCATAATCTAAAATAGGTAGTATATGTCTGTTAATTTTTTCCATACCTTTTTTAATAGATTCTGGCACTGGCCCTTGAGCATCAAATACGATATATCTTCCCTCTGATAATTCAGTACGATGCCAATCCCCTTCCTCAGTATCATTCGTCACTCCAATTAAGCAATGCATTTCACCATTTTCAAGTGGTTTAAAAACACCCAATATACCTTCTAATTTATTATTACTTAGTGGAGCTAATTGTTCCTTACGACCATTATCATCGAAATCCATCCAGAAATTAAATATACCTTCTTGGGCTTTTTGACCAGTCGCATACTCCTTCTTCATTCCTATCACTGAAGTTTGAGATAACGTTTCTATTCTATATTTCATAATTCTCATCCACCCCTTTCCGTCATTATAACCAAAACACGTAAATAATTTCTATCGCCAACTCTTGTTTCAATATGTAAGCATCTTAATATGTATTTAATAGAGAATGGTTATATAATAAGATAAATTTACTAATCAATACATAACGCACAAATTTAATTAGGGGGATTGACAGGATGAGTGAAAATATATTACCTGTAAAGCCAATTAGCCAACTCTTTCCTATACCTATGATTATGGGATGTGAAGGGGTGTCTGCTGCCATGATACTGCAATATAATAAACACGCTATTCCTGCTACTAAGATTATGAAATATTGGCCAAAACATGCTAATAACCCATATAAAGGGTATGTAGGTCATCACCTTTGGATTAAGTGGGGACACCATCAAACAATCTTTCCATCTGCTTTAGTGCCCTATTTACAACAGTATGATTCAAAATTAACTGATAGTACAGGTCACACGTTACATGAACTGTGCTCTATAATCGATCAAGGCCAACCTATTGTAATCTATCATACAGTACTTGGCCAACGTCCATTTAAACGCACATTTAAGTTAGATAACCAGCATACTCGATTAGTATCTAATATTCATGTTACTGTGCTCATTGGTTATGATCAACATTACTACTATTATATTGACCCGTTCTGGTCTCATATAAATAGAGCGTTGATTATCCCTGCATTGATTCCTAACCGGTATCAAGTTATAAAAATAGATAAAGCTAAATTAGAACGTAGTTATAACTCTCCTGGTCGTATGAGTTTTCACTTAGAACCATAACTTATTTAGAGATTATAAATACCCAATGCAACATAATTTGCAGTGGGTATTCACATATACCTTACATCGAAACCTATATATTATAGAGTTTAAATCGTAATAGAATATAGCGCATGATTTATTTCTTGTTCAATATGAGCTGTACGCCATTCCCTTTGATAGCCTAAACAAGGACAAATATAAGTAACCTCATTTTCTTCAAAAGCATTTCTGAAATGAACATGTCCCATGACACTATAACGAATATTGTAATGTTCATATAATGCATTAAAATCTGAAGTGCCTATAAATGCATTAAAGTAATCAAATATTCTATGTGGCATAGGAACCGCAAATTTCGGATGTGTCACGATATGTGTCATCAGTATCACTTTCTTATGTTTCACTTTTTCAATATCTTTTGTGGCTTGGCTTGCCGCAATACGCGAAAGCTTTCTATCTTCCATTGGCCAATCGATTTTCACTTTATCTTGCCATGTAGCGCCATAATACTTCCTGCGTGCAATTCTTTCTAATGAGAATTTCGGGTTAGCATAGGTATAATCATACCACCCCGTGTTCCCAACAATCGCCCACTCATCATTAATTTCATATGGTTTTCCAATTAAACATGTATCCATTGCCATATAAAAATCTAAAATCTCAGCAGACGTAGCTCCAGTATCAGTAGACCAAAAATCGTGATTCCCTGGGATAAACAGTACTTTTATTTGTGACTGTTTTTCAAGGTTTTTAATAAATTGTTGAGTTAGTTTGTAATTGTTGGAAATATCTCCAGCAATAAGCAAAACCTCAATTTCACGTTGATACAATACATTGATTAACGTTTTATGAAAATCCTCTGGCTTTAACATCTTATGTCTATCGATATGCAAATCTGAAATCATACCTATCTTCATTTTGGATCACATTCCTCTATCTTCATCACACCTTCATTATGGCATATTCTACAAGTATTTCTTAAGTAATTAGCCTAGTCTATACAAGCACTTAACGTATAGATTCAAATTCCTCTTTTATTTACACCTTGTGGTGTTACCAATATTTAGAGATCATTGAAGCAACAGATGTATTTAGCTTACCCGATTTCAACAAAGGCATAGGAATCTGTATTTAAATTTACTTATTTTATATATTTATTATTTACTATTCTCACAATATCATTTAACATTACATTTATTTTTATTGCTAGTGTAAATATTTCTTTTTAAAAATAAATGATGTTATAATTATATCAATTTAGTATATAAAGGAGGGTGTTCTATGGAATTTACTATTAGAGCCTTGTCCGAAGAAGATAAACATGGTAAAGCAATTGTCCACTATGAAAGTTGGTTAGAAACATATCATCAAATAGCTAAAAATGATTATTTAGAAAACCTTGATAAAGATAAATTCATAAAAAAATCTTCATTACATGATGTACCTACTCTAGTGGCTATTGTCAGAGATGAAATCGTTGGCTTCGTTTCATATGGTAAGACAGAAGCGTCAAGTGCTAGCGATGATTGGAGTGAAATCTTTGCATTATATCTATTAGAAGAATACCAACGTCATATGATAGGCTATGCCTTAACTCAACGCGCTTTAGAATTATCTTATCCAGATAACGTCATGTTATGGGTCGTTGAAGAAAATGAAAATGCTATCCAATTCTATGAACAAGTTGGTTTTAAACGCACGCCTGAAAAAAAGCCTACCTATTTAGGTAAAACTTTTAACGAGATACGTATGAATTACACGAGAACTGAACATGATTTTTAGATTAAATTTAAAAAAAAGCGTACGTCATCTTTAAGTATGACACACGCTTTTTTATTTTAACTTAAATCTTCTAATGTGTTTCTCCTAATGCTACTTTAATATCTTCGTCTGACTCTATCACTGCTTCAAGTGCTGCTTTTAAACCTTTAGTAATAGTTTCAATAGACATAGATGGTTTTTCTGCTTTGTCTGTGACTTGTTCAGGTGTAAAAGGCACATGTATAAAGCCAAATTTTATATTTGGAAATTGGGACGCATGTAAGTATCCTAATTGGTATAAAATATGATTACATACAAATGTACCAGCCGTATTTGATAAACGTGCAGGCACACCCTGTTTTTTCATTGCTTCTGTCATACGTTTAACTGGCAAATTTGAAAAATATGCAGGCGCACCAGTCGACTGAATCCTTTCATCGATAGGTTGATTGCCTTCATTATCAGGAATGCGTGCATCGTCTATATTAATACCCACACGCTCTGGTGTTAATTCAAACCTCCCTCCTGCTTGTCCAATAGCTAATACAATGTCATATTCATTTTGATTTAATTGCTTTAATACAACTTCTTTACTTTTATGAAATACTGTTGGTATTTCTAATTTATCAATCTCATGGCCATCAATATCCTCAGGTAAAAGCTTTACAGCTTCTAAGGCAGGGTTTATTTTTTCTCCACCAAAAGGATCAAAACCTGTTACTAATATCTTCATCATATAATATCCTCCTTCATTACACCTAAAAATTGATAAAACTATTTTAATCAATTAAAAGGCCCAAAAATACATTAATCCAATATGCACAAAAATTAATAATATAGCAATTGGTGCTTGAGCTTTAATAACGCCAAATTCATCTTTCATCTCTAATAATGCTACAGGTAATGTATTAAAGTTTGCAGCCATAGGCGTGAGTAATGTGCCACAAAAGCCCCCTGTCATTGCTAATGCACCTGCTATAACAGGGTCTCCACCTTGTGCGATAACGAATGGAAGACCAATACTCGCTGTAATAACCGTAAATGCCGCAAAAGCATTCCCCATAAGCATTGTGAATAATACCATTCCTAAAATATATGCAGTTGCACCTAATAAGTGATTACCTTCAGGTAAAAATGAAGAAATACCTTTAGAAATCACATCACCTACACCACTAACAGTAAATAATACACCTAGTGCAGCTAAGAATTGAGGTAATATGCCTACAGTACCAATTTGCTGAGTTAATCTATCACTATCATAGAGTACATATTTACCATTTGGTTTAATGACAATGTATGCAGCAATCAATCCTAACACTGAAGATACACCTAAACCGATAGCTCCGCCTAAAGGTGTCCAATTTGAAACTGCTATAGCAGCAAAAGCTAGTATAACTGCTGGTATAAATAATTTATTACCATATTTTTTGGCGCCTTTATTTCCTTCTACCTCATCTACATCAATAATATTTTTTATTGTCACTTGTTTAAATAATGTCAACGCACCCATAATTAAAATAAATGCCCCATTGATGACGTTAGGTATATAAGGCCCAGCTATAAAAGTAATTGCTAATAAAATCCAAAATAAAGCTGTGCCGTATTTCTTTTTATGAGATGAAGATTTGAGTACGCGATAAGCAGTATAAAGTAACTGCAATCCAATTAATATGTAAAAGAGTTCTAAAATATTATTTAATGTGTTTTCACTCATCTTTATTCACCTGCTTCACTCTGTACTTTTTATCTAAGTATTTATCAAACCTTATATTTTTAATCCAAACTATAACGAAAACAATAATTGCTATCGGTAATGACGCCACTACAAGACTTACTGCATCTACGTCGATATCTAAAGATTGGAATGTGCCAACCATAAGTAACACGCCCGCTGCACCAACAAATAAGTTTTGCCCAAAGAAATTACCATAATTTTCCATTGCAGACGCTTGTGCTTTTAACTTTTCAACGTCTTTAGCATCTATCTCTTCATCTTTTAAGTTATAACGTGTTTTTAATGCTCCTTGCACCATCGGATTAATAAGTGGTCTTACAAACTGAGGATGTCCCCCGATACGTATAGAAGCTACGCCAGCTAGTTCTCTAATAAATATATAAATTGTCATTAATCTGCCACTCGTTACTCTATTTACCTTTCCGATTAAATTAGAAGCTTGTGTCTTTAAGCCAAACCGTTCAATTAGACCTACCATTGGCAACGTTAAAATGAACAATGTCACTAATCTATTATCAACAAAAGCCTTTCCTAAAGTATCTAAAATTGCATAAAAATCTAACCCAGATACAAGTCCAGTAACGACTGCAGCAATTAGAATAACTGCGATTGTATCGATTTTAAATACAAATCCCAAAACAATAATTAAAATGCCTATTAATTTTAACCATTCCATAAAATCCCTCCTTCTTCTTATATTATAATTTCATTGATTTTAAATATAAAGAAATTTCAGAAAATTTTATTGTAATTAGTACAAAAAAATAGAAGTATTCGTTATTTTCATGAATACTTCTACATATATTTACTGTATAAATTTTAAATATTGAAATAGGTATGGGCCACACTAACCTAAACAAAAAACAGATTATTATAACCATTTTAATTCTGACTCTTCTACATCTCTTGAAGGTAATAATGTCTCCACAATTAATATAATAGTACATATCAATGATACAATATTTAATATAATTGCTACACTATTAATCTGTATTAAATCAAACAAAATATTAACAAAAATAGACAAGATTATTAAGAGAAGTGCACTCATTCTCTTTCTTCCTGCATCATAAAATCGTCTTAATGTGACTGAAACCATGGGCACCATAATTGCTAACATAAACACACCTATAAATGCAGACAAAATCGCTGCAATCATAAACGCACCTGTAATAAAGCTAAAGGCCCCAATTAACGCTACAATAAAGATGCCTATAATATGAACTAACACCGGTGTCCAGAATTCCATTCTATCTGATTTTCCTTTAAAGTCAGCATATCGCTTCCAAAAGCTTTTATACGCCTCTATCATATAGCTACCACTCCATTTTCTTCTTATGGACATATCTGCACTGAATATATTTACTAATATATCGCACTCCCCCGTTGACTAACAAGCCATATATAATAGAAATTGACTTATAAATGTATTTATAAGCTACACTCAGCTTATCGAGGGGATTCATATGATTTAACAATTTTTTCTAATACGATTGGTAATTCTTCAAACGCACTCTTTTTGTGCAGGCGTTCGCTGACTTTATGTGCATCTTTACCTATAGGACCACATAATAATAATGGTGCGCTAATTTCTTGAATTGCTTCAAACGGTATTTTATAAGTTTTGTTAAAATTAGGTGCGTTTTTTTCAAAATCAATGACTTGATCTAAATCCCCCTCAAAATTTAAATAACTGCTATCACTTATACCATTAAAGTAGTGAACACGTTCACTTTCACGTTGGAATTGGTCTTGCATCGTTTGACGTATTAATTCAACTGTTGATTCTGTGTGTGAATCATAAGATGTGTTTGTCGCAGGGTAATATGGTGTTGAGAAAAATGTCACTACTGCTGGAGCAATATTTTTACAAACTTGCATTAATCTATCCACAGCATTGACACTTTGTAAATGTAACTCATCAGTTTCTTGGATTGCTTTATCAATAGTTTCAGTCACGTATGCCTCACCGTAATGTTTCGTCGCATATTGCTTTAATTGATCAAAAGTAAGCACATTAATTTTTGTATCAAATTGAATATCTTCCTCTTCCAATATAGAAAGCCAGTCACTTTCACAACGTTCTACTCCTCGTATCACTGTATCAATAAATTGTCTGAACACAGTATCTGGTTTCTTTTTAAAAAGAAATATATTAAATAGTCCCATCGTTTTAAATGGCGTTTGAACATCGTATGAAGATTTAATATCTTTCATATTCAAAGAAACAGGAAGCGGTGTAGTTTCATCTTCAAAAATTTCTTTGAACGTATTATTATATTCAATTGATTGTGTAATATAACTCATCATAAAATTTGAACTTAAACCTTCTAATGGATTGCCAACATGTGTTTCCATCCCATAACATAAGACACCGGGTAAAATTTTCCCTATAGATCCAGTATATATATAATGATTTTCATCTGATCCGACCTGCTGAAACGTTGGCTCACTATTTAAATGTAATTGGATATCTAATTCATGTTGCTTCTTTAACTGGGCAATAGTTTCAACTGCTTTTCGCATACCAGAAGAATTCACCTCTTCATCTGGCACAGAAACTAAAATTAAATTAATATCCCAAGATTCTACACTAGCTAATTCCAGCAAAGAGAGATGTAACATTAGCCCTGCTTTCATATCCATTGTCCCTCGACCAAATATATATGTGTCATTTTTCAAATCTTCAAGTGCTGCTTCATTTAAATAACTACTATTTTGTGAAAACAAATTTTTCAATTCATCAGGGTTACAAGCTTCAGATTTAAAAGCCCCATAATCTTCAATGCCAACAGTATCATAATGACTAATTAACACTATTGTTTGAGACGAAGTAGGTGCTTGATAAAATGCGACTATCGATTCTTTATCATCTTCAGTTTTTGTCAGTTGAATATTATTTTTATACTCTTGAAAATATGTAAGTTGTAACAAAAGTTGCTTTATGAAGCTTGGGAATGTAAGCTCACCTTCAGTATTTGTAATCGATTGATGATTCACTAACCTTTTAAATAAGTCTAGTCTACTTTGATATGATTGCCATAATAATTTTTCCATTTCTTCCCCTCCACCTGCAAGCGTTTTCTAAATTATAATATGTATTGATTTTCAATAGCAATATATTTAATTAAAATTCATTAACCTTAATTTTCACTTTCGTTTTTCAAATGTAACTACTATATAAAAAAAATAACAGTTTTCAGAAAATTAAAATAACACCCCATAATATCCTTGTAATCTGATAAGAATTATTGTATTATTCACTTATTATCACTATTGGAGGTTACAATTTATGACATTATTTTTACTGGAAGCAAATGACCTAGCTTTTGCTTCAAATAAAAGCGAATTAGAACAAAAAGCAGCTGATTTAACAACAGGTGAAGTACCAACTTTAATTGAAGTACAAGCCACTGAAGACCTTACACATGGTTATTTTATTGTAGAAGCTAACGATGATAAAGAAGCAAAACAATTTTTAGAGAATGCTTCTATTAATATAAATTTAATTAAAGAAGTACGTTTAGTTGGTAAAGAATTAGAAGATGTTAAAAAAGGTGACGCGCATGTTGATTACTTGGTAACTTGGAATATCCCAGAAGGCGTATCTATGGACCAATATCTAGCACGTAAAAAGAAAAATTCAGTACATTATGAAGAAGTACCTGAAGTTCAATTCCAACGCACTTATGTATGTGAAGATATGTCTAAATGTATCTGTTTATACGATGCACCCGACGAAGATGCTGTAAGACGTGCACGTAAAGCTGTAGATACACCTATCGATGACATCGAGAAAATATAAAGAACTACTTTCTCAATGAAATTGAGATTAGTAGTTCTTATGCAATTGCTTGAGCAATTGTAATCTTTAATCCTACTTTCTCAATGAAATTGAGATTAGTAGTTCTTATGCAATTGCTTGAGCAAT